>ERZ773192.1057-NODE-1057-length-30448-cov-12.528082_pt1 | contig 30448 bp, 20 predicted proteins | sample MGYA00581010_ERZ773192 | MGnify/ENA primary metagenome ERZ773192 (study PRJEB29015, sample SAMEA2737741) | human gut metagenome | biome: human gut; feature: human-associated habitat; material: faeces | place: China | collected 2012 ...
GGTTACCCCAGATAGAAGAACATCCTGTTGCGTTAGAGATGTACATCTGCTCACCAAACAGCTGTGTTACGAGACGTGCATAAGATGTCTCTGCGCAACCTGCACAACTTCCTGAGAACTCAAGGAGTGGCTGGTTGAACTGGCTTCCCTTAGGAGTAGTATCTGCAAATCCGCTGTCTTTCTTGCCAACGTTTGCTACCAGATAATCAAATACCGGCTGCTGATCTGCCTGTGACTCCTGTGGTACCATCTTGATCGCGCCATCTGCTGCCTTAGGACATACTGTGATACACTCACCACATCCCATACAATCCAGAGGAGATACGCTCATAACGAACTTATACTCGCCAGCCTTAGGCTTTGTATCGGAAATCTTGATCTGCTCCGGAGCAGCCTTAACCTCATCCTCAGAAAGGAGGAATGGACGGATTGTTGCATGAGAACATACAAATGCACAGTTGTTACACTGAATACATGTGTTAGGATCCCATACAGGAACTGTTACGGCTGTACCACGCTTCTCATATGCAGAAGCACCTGTCTCGAACTGTCCATCCGGATTCTCAACGAATGCAGATACAGGAAGGCTGTCACCATCCATCTTAGAGATCGGCTCAAGGAGATTCTTAACGAGCTTAACAACCTCAGGACGACCCTCTAATTCCTTAGCAGAAGCATCCGGAGCAGGATTCTTCCATGAATCCGGAACCTCTACCTTGTGTACTGCATCAAGTCCGGCATCAATTGCCTTGTAGTTCATCTCTACGACAGCATCACCCTTCTTAGAGTAAGACTTCTTAGCTGCCTGCTTCATGAACTCTACTGCATCGTCGATTGGCATAACGTCAGCCAGCTTGAAGAATGCAGACTGAAGAATTGTGTTGGTACGCTTACCCATACCGATCTCGATTGCCTTATCGATCGCATTGATCGTGTAAAGCTGAATGTTGTTGTCAGCGATATATTTCTTTGCCTCTGCGTTGAGGTGCTTATCCAGCTCCTCATCAGACCACTGGCAGTTGATCATAAATACTCCGCCCGGCTTAACATCCTGAACCATCTTCATGCCCTGGATAACATATGCAGGGTTATGACATGCTACGAAGTCAGCCTGGTTGATGTAATATGGGCTCTTGATCGGATTGTCACCAAAACGAAGGTGGGAAATTGTAATACCACCGGTCTTCTTGGAATCATACTGGAAGTATGCCTGAATATACTTGTCTGTGTGGTCACCGATGATCTTTGTAGAGTTCTTATTTGCACCTACAGTACCATCTCCACCGAGACCCCAGAACTTGCACTCCTTTGTACCAGGTGCAGAAGTAATAGGTGCCGGCTTAACCTCAGGAAGACTGAGATTGGTAACATCATCCACGATACCGATTGTGAAACGTGGCTTAGGAGCATCTTTCTTCAACTCTGTGTAAATAGCAAATACAGATGAAGGAGGAGTATCCTTAGAACCGAGACCATAACGTCCACCAGTCAGAACGATATCGTTAAGACCTGCCTCACGAAGAGTAGCTGCAACGTCAAGGTATAAAGGATCACCAAGAGAACCAGGCTCTTTTGTACGATCAAGAACTGCGATCTTCTTAGCTGTCTTAGGGATCACCTTAAGAAGTGCCTCTGAAGACCATGGACGATACAGACGAACCTTGATAAGACCAACCTTCTCGCCAGCCTTTGTCAGGTAATCAATTACCTCCTCTGCAACATCACAGATGGAACCCATTGCGATGATAACACGATCTGCATCAGGAGCACCATAGTAATTGAAAAGACCATAGTTTGTACCAAGCTTCTCATTGATCTTGCCCATGTACTTCTCTACTACTGCAGGAAGCTCATCATAAGCCTTGTTACAAGCCTCACGATGCTGGAAGAATACATCACCGTTCTCATGAGAACCACGAGCTGCCGGATGCTCAGGATTCAGTGCGTGTGCACGGAACTCCTCAACAGCGTCCATTGGACACATTTCCTTCAGATCCTCATAGTCCCACTTCTCGATCTTCTGAATCTCATGAGAAGTACGGAAACCATCGAAGAAGTTGATGAAAGGAACCTTTCCCTCGAGTGATGCAAGATGTGCAACCGGGCTTAAGTCCATAACTTCCTGTGGGTTTGTCTCAGCCAGCATAGCAAAACCGGTCTGACGACAAGCGTAAACGTCACTGTGATCACCGAAGATGTTCAGTGCATGTGTAGATACTGTACGTGCAGATACATCAAATACACATGGTAACTGCTCACCGGCAATCTTATACATATTAGGGATCATCAGCAGAAGACCCTGAGATGCTGTAAATGTAGTAGTGAGTGCACCTGCTGCAAGGGAACCGTGTACGGTACCTGCTGCACCTGCCTCAGACTCCATCTCTACAACCTTAACGGTATTACCGAAGATGTTCTTCTGTCCTGCTGCTGACCACTGGTCAACGGAATCAGCCATTGGGCTGGAAGGTGTGATAGGATAGATACCTGCTACTTCTGTGTAGGCATACGCTACATGAGCTGCAGCGGTATTTCCATCCATAGATTGTTTAGCTCTTGCCATTTGTATAGAATCCTCCTTAATATAGTTTCTGATAACATTTTATCACTTAAAAAATCAAATGTAAAGAATGGGAGGTTCATTTTTGTCGGAAAACAGCGAACTTAACAAAAAATTTACACTTTTTTCATGCTAGTGATACTGCCGTTTTTTATCAATAACAGCAGTTTATTGAGACTCAACATGACATCATTAAACAAGAACAAAAGGGCAAAACCAGCGTTTTGCCCTCAATTAACACTATATTATGAGCATTTTTTATACCAGAACAAACACAGCTTTGCCGTTGGAGAGCGAGATACGGCTTCCGACAGGCACCTGCACCGGCTGTCCTTCCGGCAGCTCGTCCCCACCCAGCACATAGGTTCCGTTGGTGGAAAAATCAGCGATCAGAAAACCCTCCTTCGGTCCGAGATAACTGATCGAGCAGTGCTTACGACTGATCTCCGGCGTCTCAAATATCACGTCTGCCTCCTCCGGATCTCTTCCGATCACGACATCCTCGTCCCTTCGTATCGGGATCAATGTTCCTTCATAGGTACCGGAAATCCCCTGAAGAATCCCCCACTCCTCTCTCGCCTTTCTCTGACGCAGCCACATCTGCAGCTCGTCCACCTTGCTGCAGATCAGCTCATGATAATACGGACTGATCGCAATCAGACGGTTATCTAACAGAATATGCGCCGGATAGACTGCCACGATCGCCTTACAGGACACCAGATAATTCGGATGACACCGCACAAAATGCGTGCCGTCCAACAACTCCCACAGTTCATCCAGATTCCCGTCGAAGCTGATCTGATGCTCATCCATCATCGTTACAAACACACGCATCGCTCTTCCTTCAAAATACTTGATCTCATCCAACGCAAGCGTTAGTTTGTTACCGTGAAAGTTAATCTGTAAATTCTCTCCGTTTCTCTCCATATCAGCTTCCTCCATTTGTTTATTGTCCTGTATTCCTAACGAAACAGCTTCGCTGCCTGTATTACAACCATTTTATTGCATTTCCATACGGAAGGATATTCTCTTGCCGGTCCAGGACAGGTGTGGCGTCCAACCTCCAGAGTGATTCCCGGCACCTTTGTAACCTCATGAATATAGGTAAGGAAATTGCCGTCTCCTCCTGATGAAGAATGATAGCCCGCCGCACTGGCATAGCCCGTCAGCCGTCTCGACTGATAATACAGCCGGTCTGTATTCTTCTGAAGCGTGCCGCCCAGACCGCTTCCGCCGAAAATGATCGAGCCCATCGCATGATAACTGATCACACCGCGCAGTGTCTTTTGTGAACGAAGTTGATCTGTCAGCTTCTTAATCGCACGCGTCTCACTCTCGCTACATGCTTTCGGTCCGCTGTAGCCCATCGGTCCGCGCTTTCCCTGCTTGCGGAAACGCACCGGATAATTACGGTTCAGATCAACGCCTCTTGCATTGGCTTTCCAGATCGTTGTGCTGCCGCTTTTCAGCTTCCGGAGACGCTTTCGCAAAGCTGCGCTTCGTATGCCCTTGATTCCAAACTGCGAGATCGTTGTGCCATCCGGATTCGCCATCGGTACATAGTGAACAGCAATCTTATCAAAGGTCTTCTTCCAGCTTCCACCCTCTCTTTCCGTATAATAATTCTCCAGATAATATTCAATCTGATCCATGCAAAGCTCAGAGGTCATATACTCTCTTGCATGAAGGTTGGCAACCACAAGCAGGGTCTTTGATGCCTTCGTATTACCGATCACTACATCATAAAGATTTCTACCATCTTCACTCTTTCCGATCACACCGGTATGTACGATCCCATGATATTTATCCTGTAATTTCTGAATATCTGCCGACATCTCCGCATAGCTGTACTTTTGATGATCCGTCTGCACAATGGTGCGGTTATTATAGGTTCCTGTTCTGCCGGCTGCCTTTCTGATGCCATCCGTCTTATTCACTGCTACTACCTGATACCGGTACTTTTTGTTAAAAGTAAGAGACTTATCCAGATATTTATGAGCGGTCACCTCTGCCCGCAAAGTATACTTCGTCTGTCCGGAAGCCTTGCGGTATACAAGATAGGAAGTCGCATTAGCTGTTTTCTTCCAGGAAACCGTCACCTTGTGACGTCCTCTTCCGCAAAAATAAAGCTTTGCCACGCGTCCCGGCTCAAGATCGACCATCTCTGTCGGTATCGGAACCGGAGAAGCGGTAACTGCACCCTCTGAAGGAGCCGGTGTCCGGGTTGCCGGTGGTGTCGCTGTTTTCGCCGGTTCTGTTACAGCCGGTTCCGTTGTTGCAGGTTCTGTTACGGAAGGCTCTGTCGCTGATGGTTCTGTTGTTGCAGGTTCGGTAACTGCCGGCTCTGTTTCCGACGGCTTCGTTGTTGCAGGTTCCGTTGCCGACGGTGTCACAGTCTGTGCCGGCTGCACACTTTTTTCTGTATTCTCTGCCTTTTTCAGACTCTGCTGCTTCTTATCATTCGGTAACTGTTGTGATGCATATACCTTTTTGATATTCATTCCAAAATCCGCTGCCATCTTCCTTTCTGCCTGCAGGTCATTTCCCGCGCAGGTCTCCAGCAGTAATACCACTGCCAGCATAAAACATTTCCATTTCATCCTTCGTTTCACTGTACATACTCCCTTCAATATATTCCTGTTTTTCATTTATTATACAGATTCCAGCCACAAAAGTCCATTTCCCGGACAGAGATATGTTCGTAAATTGCGGCTTATTTCCGTAAAAAATTATGTAAAACAAAAAACGGTCAGACAAATCAGAAATTCTTCCGACTTGTCTGAACCGTTTGGCTTTTACTTAATCAATCACCTTGATGCTCTTGATCACCGGCTGATTCTCTGCGGCAACCGTACCATTCTCATCCTCAACCTGTGTATTCTCGCAGATCTTATCAACAACCTCCATGCCCTTCGTCACAGTTCCAAAAGCAGCATACTGACCATCCAGTCCCGGATTATCCTTATGCATAATAAAGAACTGAGAGCTGGCACTGTCATAATCCTGCGACCGTGCCATAGAAATCGTGCCACGCACATGGGAAATACTGTTCTCAACGCCGTTCTCGGAAAACTCACCCTTGATCGTCTTGTCTGAGCCTCCGGTACCATTGCCCAGCGGATCACCACCCTGAATCATAAATCCGGAAATGATCCGGTGAAATGTCAGACCGTCATAAAATCCGTCTTTGGCAAGATCCACAAAATTCGTCACAGTGATCGGTGCCACGTCCGCATCAAGCTCGACAGAAATAGTTCCGTAATCCTTCACCTTGATCTTAACATGATGCTTACCGGAAAGCAGATCACTGTCTTCATTATCAGAAGCCACATTGCTGTCTGCATCCGCTGCCGGAGAAGAGACCGCCGCCGAGGAAACATTCTTGTCTGCAGCCGTATTATTGTCTGTACTTCCACATCCTGTCAGACACGATGCTCCAAGAAGCACTGTCATCAAAATACTACTTATCTTTCTCATAAAAACCTAACCTTTCTTTCGACTTTAAAATCACTTTTCTTTCACTCAAATTTTGAAAAAAACTATAAAGCATCATACCACAAACTTTTGATTCTGTCTATTCTAAGAAAAATGCCCCCCTTTCGGAAAACAGTTTTTTATGATCCTACCTGTTTTTCCAAAAGGGAGCATATCCTATTTCGTCAGGATTTTTTCACAAAATATTTTGTACTATTTGTATACCTCTTGAATTTCCTGTTGCAGCTCTTCACACTCCTCCGGCTGCACCGGATATCCGAGATACGCGATTCCACGATAAACAGAATCCGTCATCTCTCCCGATTCTTTCATCACACCACAGATTGTCTCAATCAGCTTCTGCTTTGCACCGACCACCTTCTCATCCGCGCCATAAAACTGCGTCATGTCATAATCCGAGGTATTTCCACAGGGATTTTTGCAGACCGCACAGTCCGGTGCGATCACATTCTTTGCCGCATGGATCTGCCTCACCATATCCTCTTCCCTGTCCGGCTCACGCAGATGCAAAAAAGCCTCCCTGATCACCTCATCCGTCTGCTTTGTCCTTCCATTATCGGCCACCGCACCTACCAGTCCGACCAACGCACTTATTACTTTATCTCCTGTCATCAAAATATCCTCCTGTCAGATCATATCTTTTCCACCGCAACGCTGTCCCATATTATGGACAGACCAAATCACGAACGTCCCAAATTACGAACACACCATATAAACGCTTTCGCACATCGGACATCCGACTCCTGAAAATGGTTCCCTTCGTTCCATTCCAGCGTTGTCCGGATCCCCTGCTCCTGCAATTGTTTATATTGTTCACGAATGCGGTCTCCCACCGCTGCCATAACCCGGTTCCTCGTTTTCTCTTCTCTCTTGCCAAGACTTAAATAAATCCGTTCTGTCTGTACGGCATGCTTCCCCGCATATTCATCCCACTTTGGAAACCATACTGACGGAGACACTGCCGCAACCGCCGCAAACAGATCCGTCTGATACGCACTCCAAAGTGAAAACAGTCCTGCAAGTGAATAGCCGCCAAGCACCACAGGCACATCAGAAGCTGCTGCGTAGTGTTTCACCACAAACGGCACGAAGCTTTCCTGCACAAACCGAAGCGTGCCAGCCGCTCCGGTGCCAAAGCCCTCCGTCCCGAACACAGACGGTGCCTCCCACGGTGAAAGCTCCCGATTCCAGTCCCGTACCAGAAATGCCGCCAGTACGACCGGTTCCGTCACCCTGTCACCGATCATAGAAGCTTCCTTCTCCAACTGAGCCATCTCATGTTCATTCACCGGCTGGATCAAAATATATTCCGCATCCGAGCTGCCATGTATCACGCACTGCTTATCTTCCAATAAAAATTTTTCGTTTATCATGTTCTCACCTTCAATGATTGTTTGTCATGTTTATTTAAGCAAAAACAGAAATTTTCGTCAAGGAGAAAAGGATGTGGCACGGAAACCTTCTGTACTAAAAAACGGACACCACATTTTTGTGTGATGTCCGCTTTTCTATTTTCACTACGTCATATACATTTTAGCATATTATCTAGCGAATTTTTCTCTGGCCGGTAATCCCCGTCTTCTTCAGCCAAATCTTATACTGTTTTTTGCATTTCTTCGGCACCTTTACAACAGCCTTTTTGTGTACTTTATAAAATGCTTTCTTTCCGACTGTTTTGGCTGTTAATTCCTTCGTCTTGATCACAATGTTTTTCAGATTTGAGCATCCGTAAAATGCTTTTTTGCCAATCTGAACCACATTTTTACCAATGACGATCTTCTTAAGCTTTTTGTTATTATAAAACGCTTTTGCTGCAATGGAGGTCACCTTGTATGTTGTTCCCTGCAGTGTTACTGTTGCCGGGATAACTACCGTGCCCTTCGCCTTTGCATCTGCTTTCTGATACTCCACAGTGCCATCCGCCGTGATCCGGTAGGTGACACCGTCCTTCACTAACACTGTTCCAACGGATACGGTGTCCCCATGAGAAGGATCCGGCGATACCATCCCCTGATCCAGTGAAGGAAGTGGCTGTGGTGTTCCATCCGGTGCTGCCGGCTGAGTTGGTATTGGTGCCGGTGTTTCGCTCGGCTTTACCGTCGGCGTTACCGTCTCTGTTGGTGCCGGTGTCTCGCTCGGCTTTGCCGTCGGCGTTACCGCCTCCGTTGGCTGAGGAGTCTCACCCGGTTTCACCGTTGGTGTTACCGTCGGCACTGTGCTCTCGCTCGGTTTTGCTGTCGGTGTTACCGTTTCTGTCGGTACCGGCGTTTCTGTTGGCTTCGGACTCTCGCTAGGCTTCACTGTCGGTGTTTCCATTGGCACTGGTGTCTCACTCGGTTTCACTGTCGGTGTCTCCGTCGGTTCTATCGTTGGCACAGGTGTCTCCGTCGGCGCCGGCGTTACCTTCGGTATCATAATGATACTTTCCGGATTGATCGCATCACACAGAGTACAGTGGATCGATTTCTGTCCTTCTTCGTCCTCAGAAGCCTCTCTGTCAATCACATAGTCCTCTCCCCAGACATGTGCATCCGGATCAATTGGAAGTATGACCTCTCTTGATTCACCGCATCCGCCGCACACTTCCACTGCCCTTCCTGTCTCGGAACAGTTCGCATATTTGATCACAACCGGCTCCCCATATCTGTGTCCCACTGTGACAAGACATTGTGCCGTCACCTCTTCATTATCTGCCGCAATCGCAGAGATCGTTGCGGTTCCTGCTGCAACAGCGCTTATCACGCCATCCTCTGAAACGATGGCAACCGATTCATCCGATGACTTCCAGTTGATTCCCGGCTTGGTAATATTTTCCGGTGCGGCAATGGCACTAAGCGTTGCCGTCTTTCCCGGACAAAGTGCCAGCTCATCCTGATCAAGCGTTATGTCGGTTGTGTATATCTGCTCGGACTTTGTTCCCAGCGCATAAACGCTGAAATGCTCGGTCTGGAAGGTAAACTTGCCGTTCTGGTACTTTGCATGCATGTCGGTGATCGTTCCGTCTTCCTCGATACGGTAAATCACCGCATCCTCCGTCAATACACCATCCGGAACCGGTATCTCCACATCCACGCTCTGTCCCGGCTGGACTGCAGCCTCATTTTCATACAGACTGATATCAAAGATCGGCGTCACAGGCTTATGTCCCTTTGCCGCTTTGATCATTTCCTGAATGATCTTCCAGAACAGTTCCCATCCCTTCGGATATTTCTTCTGCAATACTTCCTTGGTGATCTCATCCACACCAAGTGTCATGTCCTTATCCATCTCACTGTCATCTGAATTGCTGACAATAATTCCTGTCTTATCATCCTTCAAACCGACTACGGTCACCTCGTAAGAGGCTGTCTTATCTCCTACCGTTGCCGTGATCGTTGCCTTTCCGGTCTGAACTGCTGTTACAACACCGTTTTCATCAACTGTCGCAATGGATGGATCAGAGGATTCCCACTGAACCGTTGTATCATCTGTCGTATTCTCCGGCTCATAGATTACGCTTAATTCCTTCTTTCTCTCCAAACGCAGTGTTCCGGTCGCTGTGTTCAGCTTGATCCACTGCAGTGGTGCGAAAACTTCCACCTCCATCTCACATCTTTTTCCGTTGACCAGTGCAATGATCTTCGCATGTCCCGGTCCCTTTGCAGTCACCGTCCCGTCGGCATTTACCGACAATACACTGCGGTCTGTGCTGATCCATGTCACACTCTTATCATCAGAGGTATTTACCGGATCATATGTTATCTGCAGCTTCTTCTCATCGCCGACATTCATCTGCTCGATGGTTTCCTTAAAGGCGATCGACTGCAGTGGCGCGTATACCCGTACCGTGTAATGTGCCTCATCAACACTGCCATGACGTATCCGAATATCTGTCTCTCCCGGCGCTACCGCGGTAACTTCTCCGTTTCCGGAAACTGTTGCCACACTCTCATCGCTGCTGATCCACTCTGTGGTATCGGTATCATCCTTTGGCACAACAATCTCTGCCGGGATCTGATAAGTTTCTCCCACATTCAATTCCTTCTGATACTCACTCAGCTTAATTCCATAATTAACCTGCGTTACCGTCACGGTACACTCTGCCTTGATCGATGGATCTTCTTTCAAGGCAGCCGTGATCACTGCTTCTCCCTGTGCAATTCCTGTCACGGTGCCATCCTCTGTCACAGTAGCGACTGTCTCATCGGAGCTGCTCCAAAGCAATGTATCATCATGACTATACTCCACTGGTGCATATGATACAGACAGTTTCTTCGTATATCCCTCCTCAACCTCTGCACTCTCCGGCAGTGATACACTCTGTATCGGTGTGTCATAAACCGCATAAGCATTCAGATCAGCGGTTAAGGTTGCCGGCAGCTTATCTGCCTTTCCGTCTCCATCAATATCCCATCCGATGAATTTAGCACCATCCGGCAGATATTGATCGATCAGAGACTGTGCCGGAGCCTGAAGCACCTGTGCGGACAATACCGGTTCCATCTGAAGAACCATGCCATCAATCCAGAAGGTTGCCTGGTTCCATTCACCATCGTAGTAGAGGTTATCGAGACGCTGTTCGTCGTTTCGCTTTACATGAGAGTAGACTACACTATCATTATAGGATGTCGCTTCACTTATCTCCGTAGCATCAGTAATCACATTCACATTCTGACTGCCATTATAAAGTATATTCAAGGCAGCTTCATCCACTTTGGCGATCCGAATACATTCAATTCCTGTTGCATCAAAAAACATGGAACTTCTCTCCAAATTAGAAGGATCCGCTTCAAAAAGTATATATTTCAGACCGGCACAATAAGCAAACTCAGAAAAACCATGTGTTGTCAATGTTTCCGGTAAAACAATACTGTAAATCTTTCCGCAGTAACCAAACGCATACTCTCCTATCGATGTCAACCGCCGGCTCATCTTCACAGATTTAAGATTTTTACAATAGCAAAATGCGAATTCATTAATATGCAAAACAGAATCCGGAATCTCAACCCTATTCAACGTTTCATTATAACTCAAGCAACCTGCTGCAATCAAACGTGTTCCTTCTTTAATCTTCAAATATTCAGTCACATATCCAAGATTGCTACACACAGCATATGAGCCGATATAAAGTACACCATTCTCCCAATTTTTCTCATTATAATAATACCCGGTTCCTCCAAATGCACCCTGACCAATAAATGATACATTTTCGCCCATATAAATCGCCTTTAATTTTGGGCAGTTAAGAAAACAATCTTTTCCGATATACTCCAGACTATCCGGTAATACAATCTTTTCCAGTTTTTCCCGGTCAGAAAAAGCTGATTTTTCAAGACGTTTCACACCTTCCGGAATAACCACCTCTCCACTGATCATCATCGGTGTCAGTAGCAGTTTTGTTCCTTCTTTGTTGTAAAGAATACCATCCTGCGTCTTAAAATACTGATTGGTTTCATCAACACGGATGTACTGTAACTGACTGCATCCATTAAAGACAGAATCACCTAGTGTTTTCAATTTAGATCCCAATGATACATATTTAATACCGGTTTGTTCAAAAGCTCCAGAATCTATTTTCTCAATATTATCGGGAAGTTCAGCCTTATGAAGTTTTGTATCTCCCATAAACAACCAGTATGGAATTTCATGAAGATTTTCACTCAATTCTATCTGTTCCAACTGTACACATTCCTGAAATGCATATTTACCAATTTCTGTGACACCGTCCGGTAAATCAATCTCTTTCAAAGAAGATTTCAAAAATGCTCCTTCTCCAATCACTTTTAAACTATCTGGCAAAACAACCTCAGTTACACCGGTACCCGCAAAGGAATAATCTCCTACTCTCTGTATTCCATTCGGAATCGTCACCGATCCTGTCAACTTTCCCGGAACGCATAACAATTCCGTTTTTTCTATATTATAGAGCACTCCATCGACTGAGCAGTATGCCTCATTCTGCTCATCCACATCAATTCTTTCCAAATTCTTGTTTTCAGAAAAGGCACCTTCCCCGATAGATGTCACACCTGCTGGAATCTCTATATTTTTTAACGAGCTCAACGCAAAAGCACGCTTCTGTATATAATTCAATTTACCCGGCAGTGTAACTTCCTCCAAAGAAGTATTATAAAAAGCTTCTTCTCCAATAAAGTTTAACGATTTCGGAAGATCTATTTTCGTTAATCGGGAACAATTCCGAAAAGCACTTGCATTAATCTTATTTACCTTCTCCGGGAAAACCACTCTTTCAGGTGATGTTGCTTCAAAAGCCCGTTCACGAATAACCAGCAGATTTTCCGGTAAACTGATTTCTGTCAATGACGTACTACAAAAAGCGCATGCTCCTATTTCTGTAACTGTATCCGGCAAATTCACTTCACTGATTCCCTCCACAGACCAGCAATACTCTTCTGGTACAAACTGTCCCTGAAGGATCGTCAGCTTTTTCAGGTTACCAATAGTCGTCCATTGCTCCTGCGCAAACAGATCATCCAGTTTCACCGTATTAATATATCCATTTCCTGCTTCCGCACCCAGATATTCACCGAAAAATGGCAACGTCAGTTCTTCGAGCGTATCAGCCCCCTTCAGTGCTCCATTTCCGAGATATACCATGCTAACCGGGAACTCCAGCTTCGTCATCTTCGCCAGACCACAGTCTGCAAAGGCATTTCTTCCAATCTCCTGAATGGAATCATTAACGATCAGGGTATCCAGCTTCGCACCATTGAATGCCGCTGTTCCGATCTCCACCAGATCCTTTGGCATCGTAAAGTTTGTAACTGCCGAATACTCAAACGCATGGTCATCAATACTCATCATCTTGCTATTATCAATGATATCCATATTATTGAGACTATTACAGCCATAGAAGGCGTACGCGCCGATCTCCTGCACGCCATCCGGGATCCGGATGGATTCCAGCTGACTGCAGTTATAGAAAGCACTTTTATAAATTCCGCCAAGCTGGCTTCCCTCTGGTACCTCTACCGTTTTCAAACTACTGCAATACGCAAAGGCATACCGGTCAATGCTCTGCAGTCCTGCCGGGATACTGATCTGCTCCAGCTTCTCACAGCGCATAAACGCACGGTAACCGATCGTACTTAACCGGCTGTCCTGCGGGATTGTAATCTGTGACAGCTTTGATTTTTCAAATGCTGCAAATCCAAAGGAGGTCACGGTACTCTTGACCGTATAGCTGCCTTCCTTATTGGCAGGACAGGTGATCAGAGTTGACTGTGCCTTATTGTACAGAATATCCTCATCCGAGCTATATCTTTGATTGTCCTCTGCCACCCGGATCGCCTCCAGATTTTCACAGCCGGCAAAACAGAGTTCTCCGATATGATCCACTCCTGCCGGAATCGTGACCTCCGTCAGACCGGAATTATAGAATGCATTTCCCTGCAGCGTAAGCTTCTCCCCGTTTCCAAGATCCACCTTTGTCAGACTGGTCGCATCACTGAACGCATTATAGTCAATGTTTGTCACACTGTCCGGCACGGTAAAGTCAGTAAGTGCTGAACCGGCAAATACATAACGCCCAATCCGTGTCGGTTCTGCTCCATCGGCAAAGGTAAGCTCCTTAATTCCGCTCTTATAGAATGTATAATCACGGATCCGGTCAACGCCCTCCGGCAGATTCAGCTTTGTCAGGTTCTTCGTCTCAGCAAACGCATAACGCCCCAGAGTCACTAACTTACTTCCGGCAGCAAACTCCACCTTAGCCAGACCGCTTTGCGCAAAGGCATAATCATCGACCACACGCACTGCAGCCGGGATCGTGATCTCCTGAAGCTCTGTCGTTCCGGCGAAGGCATTCTGATAAATGCCGGTCAGTGTCTCCGGCAATGTAATACTGCGAAGGGATGTATTATTCTGGAACACTTTACCGCCGATCGAGATGATATCATGACCATCGATCTTATCCAGCGCGATGTCTGTGGCACTTCCATGGTAAGCAACAATGCTGGCATCTCCATCCTCGGTCAGGGCATACTCCCATTCCCCGCTGCTGACCACATCTGATACACCCAAATAGTAAGCAGCCACATCCTCGTTCCATTTTTCTTCCAGGCCTTTCGGCAGCACGCTTGCCTTAAAATAGATCTCAATCTTGTCGGTATCGACAAAGGCATATCGTCCGATTTGGGAAAGCTTCGCCGGTACGGTCAACTTCTTCAACGAAGTACATCCCTGAAATGCATATCTGCCGATCGAATTTAAGGACTGTGGCAGGGAAATATCTGTCAGAGACGCACAGTGGTTTAACGCATAGTTATCGATCTCCTGCAGCTTTGTGCAGTATTTCAGATCCACATGATTTAGAGAAACTAAGCCCTCCAGTGCCCTCGCCTCGATCGTCGTCAGACTGCTTCCCTCTTCAAAGGTGATCCGCCGCAGCGCATCCGCCCCATTAAAGGTCCATGCCGCAAGCCGTTCCAGCTGGCTCTCTCCCTCGAATGTCATTGCGACCAGGTTCTTGCAGCCGGTAAATACCTCCTGTCCCATTGTAGAAACGTTCTCCGGCACTGTGAAATCCTCAATACCACAGTATCCAAATACACCATAACCGAGACGGTTCAGTTTGCTTTCCGGTTCAATCTCTATCGCAGTCAGGTTATAATCATACGCAAATGCAAATCTGCCAAGTGCAGACACACTTTTCGGAATCAGGCATTTCTCCGTCATGCTGCTGCAGTTTTCAAAGGCATTCTCCGAAATGCGTTCCAGCCCCTCTGGGAACACTGGTGTCTGAAGTGATTCACAGTCACTGAAAGCATATCTGCCGATTTCAATCAGACCATCATTCAAGGTTACTTCTGTCAGCTTTGATGCTCCCGCAAATGCATATCCGGCGATCATCTCTGTGGTCTTTGGAAGTGTATATGCCCCTGTCTTTGCCGCCGGGTAGAACATAAGCTTCGTCTTCTCCGCATTGAACAGGACACCGTCATAAGAACCAAACACCGTATTTTCCTTATCCACGGTGATGTCCTGCAGGTTTTGGCAGTAGGACAATGCACCTTCGCCAATCTCCGTCAGTCCGGCACCAATCTCAATCTCCTCCAGTCCCGACTGGTAAAAACAAAGTTCCCCAAACGATCGTACCGAATCCGGAACTTTGATCTGCTTTAACATTCTTGTTCCTGAAAATGCATAGCCTCCCAAAACCGTACATTTACTGTCTGCTCCAAATGTTACCTGACTCAATTCCTGACAACTGGCAAATGCCGCAAGGTCGATCGCCTGCACCGTATCCGGTAATGTGATTTTTCGCAGATTTGACCACTGAAACGCTCCATTTCCAATCAGCTCCAGCTGCGAATCCTCCGCAAAGTTAACACTAACCAGTCCCGTACTGCTAAACGCTCCACTTTCAATTTCTGCAATCCCTTTCGGAATAGAAACGGTTGCAATCTGGCATCCCGTAAATACGCCTTTCGAAATCTTGGTAAGCTGACTGTCCTCCGGCAGATTTACTGTCGTAAGAGATGAGTACGAAAAAGCGTACTGTCCCATTTTCAGTACAGACGCCGGAATCGTGATCTCATTAGCAGATACCCCTGTAAAACTCTGGTCTCCGATCGTCTCCAGTCCATCCGGAAGCGTAATCTGCGATGCTCTCGCATATGCAAACGCATATTTTCCGATCTCCTTCGTTCCCTCTGCCACCGGATAACTTCCCGCAAGCCCGGTCGGATAGTAGATCAGCTTTGTTCCGGTGCTGTCATAAACAGCATGCTCCTTCTCCTGAAATGTCGTGTTGCCCTCTGCCACCGTGATCTTTCTCATGCCACGGCATCCAAGAAACGCTCCATCCCCCAGCTCACTGAGCTTCTGTGGAATCGTAAAGGAGCTGATCATCGTATTGGCAAACGCCTGCTCGCCGATCGTGCGAAGGTCACTGCCCGGCACGATCCCCACATTGCTCATTCTGGCACAGCTGTAAAACGCAAATGTTCCGATCGTCTGTACGCTTTCCGGGACATCGATTGACAACAGTCTGCTGCATCCGTTAAACGCATACGGCATGATCTCTGTCAGATGTTCCGGCAGGCTCACCTTCCGGAGTCTTGCATTGTTCTCAAAGGCGGACTCTCCGATACAGCTTACGGTCTTTCCTTCGATCGTATCCGGTACGGTCAGATATTTTCTCTTACCGGTATAGGATAAGATCTTCACCGTTCCATCCGGCAGGGTTGCATAGGTGTATGCATTGGCATCGTCCTCATTCGCCCACTTTGCATACAGTGTCACATCCTGCGAAAAGACATCCGTATAATACTCCACCTCATCCGTGCAGTCCCTGTCATAATACCAGCCGTCAAACACGACATCTTCCCGCTCCGGCTCCAGCATCAGCTGAACCGTATGTCCCTTTACAAACGGCTGTGTCTCATTCTTGATCTCATCGGTCTGCATCTCATAGGTGATCGTTCCTTTTTCCTCATACAGAAATGCATAGATATCCAATGCACCGTAGCCGTAAAGCACATCCTCTCCGCTGGTGCCAAGATCCACACTCGATGCGATCAGATAATCACGGATCTCTTTAAACTCCGCACCCGGATGGTTTGCGCGGTACAGTGCTGCCGCTGCTGCAACGATTGGGGAAGCCAGAGAAGTTCCCTGTGTATCCATATGTACCGCCCATCTTTGTCGTATACACACTTCCCGGTGCTACGATATCACTGTTGTCACCATAGTTGGAATACGCAGCAAGCTCCCAGTCCGAATCCAGTGCTCCGACACCGATCACATTCTCATCGGCAGCCGGGTAATTGAGGAGTGCCGTGCTGTCATTACCGGCAGCCGCCACACAGATCACATCGCTGTCCACCGCCAGCTTCGTATAATAACTGAAGATATTTTCATCTGTCACAAAGGACATGTTTACCACGTCCGCATCTGCCTCAATCGCATATGCCAGACCAAAAACAAGATCGGATGCTCTCAGAAAATTACCCTGCGCATCTGCATCGCATTTGATCACAAGCAGCTCTGTCTCAGGCGCAACACCTGTGATACCGCTTCCATTATTCATGGATGCACCCAGAGTTCCGGCAACACTTGTTCCATGTCCCTGCTCATCCTCGATCACAGACATATCATAATCCTTGACGATCTTGTCATCCGAAGCATTATAAGAAAGCTTACTGATCCGCCCCTGAAACTCCTCATGATCCGTATCAATACCGGTATCGATAATGGCTACCGTCACTCCGGCACCTTTGTTGTGCTTCCAGGTATCTTTCAAATTCAGATAGCCAAACTCACTCTGCTTATCATAATCCGGATCACTCACCTCGTAATCCGCACGCGTCTGATACAGCTCATGCTGGTTGGCATCCACCGCGCTCGCCTTCACATGGTAGTTTAAGGACATCTCGGACAGATCCTGCCTGTATTCCTTGTCCGAATAAATGTCCGCCACCTTCACATCCTTCGGCAGCGTCAGCACCGCAAAGTGCTTGTCTGCCGTCATGCGGACAGAAGCACCCATCTTGTCAGCCAGAGCCTTTGCCCGCGACTCATTTGTGTCCGACAGAACGATGGTCTTCTCATCGTACCGTCCCTTCTGCTGCACAAGCTCCTTACATTTTTCATCCTGCTGTTGTTCCAGCTTTTTCTTCTGATCATTGGATGCATTGATCGACCCGTTTTTCTCCGGTCTTTCGTGGTAGTATCCCACGATACCTCCCACAATGACAGCCATGATCACAAGAATTATTCCGATTCTTTTTCGATTCATCGCTTATCCTCCTTATCTGAAAGTCTAGATAAGGATATGATAACATATCCGATGAATCGTTTTCTTTCCGTTTTTTTCTATTTCTGTGTTTTGTTTTTCCATTGCAGCAAAACAAAACATCCTGCCATACCAAACAAACCGGCAGTGATCATCCTCAATAAAAATGTGATGAAATACCACTGACCGATCGTTACCGAAAGCTTTATATTTGACAGACATGATATGCTCTGAACCGGGGCTTCCAGATACTCAAATGGGTAAAATCCGTATACGACAGCGTACTCCTCAAGCGTGTATAATGCGCTCAAGAAAACACTGGTCGCCAGAATTGTCTGCAGCTTTTCCCGCATGATGCCACGCCTTCCCTTTTGCGTCACCTGAATCACTCCGGCAATCTCCTTCGTTTCACAGCAAACCAGAAGAAGCATGCTCAGAAACACAGACAAGAACAGTCCCCACTGCTTTCCTACCGGCTGAAATAATTTCTCATAATACCGGTCAAAGATCATCCACCATCCATGCTTCCGGTTCGTCTGATATTTCTCATAAATAAGATTGATCTCTTCACTCCTGTTTTGCATATAATGATAGGAATCTCGATACTCCATATATTCATCCACATCAATTTTGCCCTTTATGTACTTTTGTTCTATTTCCCCTTCTTTTCCAAGAATATCATCCATTTTTTGTTTGAGTTCTTCGATCTGCTGTGCTTTTGTGTCGGTGATCCTTCCCCCGATCTTCCGATAAATACTCTGTTGCTTTGCCGTGCTTTTCGCCTGCCGGACGCCTTTTAACTGCACCTGAAATATCGCCAGAAACAGGATATTGATTGCCAGAAGACACAGGAGGCTCTTCGCATTTACCACCTTCTTTAATTCGTACCGGATCATTTCTCACGTCCTCCTTTTAAATAACATGGTGCCGATGAACACGATCAGCAAAGCCGCCACCAATACCGGGAAAATCACCGCTGGATATTGATACCCCGAAAGCTGCAGATATCTTGGCTGTCCCGTATAGTATTGAAAACGAAGCAGAGAGATCGGATCAAACAGCTTTTCCGTCCGCAGCAACCGGTAAAATTCAGGTTCTGAAAGGAAATACCAGTTATTCATATGAATCGTATATTTCCCGCTAAATACCACATCATTGAAAAGATCCGGCAAAAGTGCTGTCCCAAAAATGACACAGGTAACCGCCAGGGATAACATGCTTTTTCGAAACAGTTTTGAAAATAACATGGTCAGAAACGCAGTCAGAATCGATATCAAAACCGATACCAGAAGCTGCTTTGCTATAAAACCTCCTATTGTCGCACCGGACGCACATATCTGACAGCCATCCACGAAAAACAACTGCTGTTTCCAGTCCTGAAACGTCACCCCCAGAAACAAAAACTGACAAAGACAATACAGCACTCCATAAAATAAATTAGCCACCAAAGCCACTGCCATCCCTGTCGCTATCTTCGATGCGATCCGTGTCTCCTTCCCCCGTGGTGTGATACGCAGCACCGGATCTACATTACATTCATATTCGATAGAAAACGATGCGCATAACAGAAATATTGTCAGCAGACACGCAGAAATCCCAAAGTTCGTATTTTGCACAAACAGATTCAGCTTTTTCTGATCTACCAGAGACCGATTATGTTCCTTTTGATATTCTCCCTCTAAACTCTGATCCTTTTCCGCCAAAAATGCCGTATTTTTATTTCTTTTTTCCATTGTATCAATGCATGTAAGCACCTCATCCAAAAGGCAGTAATCGTACAATTTGGTATCTGCATATTTTCCTTTCTTTTTCATCTCTGCTCTTTTCGGTGTCACAAGATCTTCTTCGTATATTTCCTGTTCTGTTTGATCCTTTTCCTGTTCCATTTTCTGCTTGTCTGCTGCCGACAAATGCATGCTCTCGATCTTATGAAAAAAGCGCTGACGAACATTTTTCTCGACCACATAGCTTTCTTCATTCCAGAAAAGAATCCCCACACTAAGCAGCGAAAGAGCCACCAAAATAATCAAATTATTTTTGGTAATAATATATTTTTTCATTTCATATTTCATGTTCTGAATCATGCAACCGTCTCCCCGTCAAATCCAAATAATATTGTTCCAATCCTTCCTGTCCGTTCTGCTTCATTTTCTCCTGAAAATAACCCATCGCATTATTCTCTAATATCCGCCCCTCGTTCATAACCAGAATATAATCTGCCGTTTCCTCGACATCCGAAACAATATGCGTGGATAATATAACAATTGCATTCTTTCCTGCCTCACGGATCATTCTTTTAAACTCTGCCCGTTCCTCCAGGTCCAGCCCCACGGTCGGTTCGTCCAACAGCAGCACTTCCGGTTTCTCCAAAAATGCCTGCGCGATCCCCAGCCGCTGCTTCATTCCACCGGAATACGTTGCGATACGATTATCCTTAACCGAATATAGATTTACCCGCTTTAACAGTGCATCGATCTGACTGGTATCCCGGATATCTCCGCCCTTCAGATGATGCATATATTTCATCATATCGTATCCGGTAAAATTCTCGTAAAAACCTGTTTTTTGCGGAAGATAACCGATCACAGAATGATACTTTTCCTCCTGTTCCAAAACATTTTCTCCCTCAAAATAAACCCCACCCTCCGATGCGCCGATAACCGTCGCGATAATATTTAGCAGCGTGGTCTTTCCTGCACCGTTCGGTCCCAGCAGCCCGTATACCCCATTCGTAAAATTAGCATTTACGTGATCCAGAACGCATTTTTTCTTATACCATTTACTGATATTTTTAATCTGCAACTCCATATTCTTACCCTCACCTTTTTCTTTCTCTTATTTTGCAATTCTTTGCGGATAATCCAGTCTCTTTTCACCACTGCCGTCCTTTTTTATGCAGTATAATCGAACCGGGCGTCCGGCTTCTTCATCCTCCTGATTTTCCCCTTCATATTTTTCAAAAACGATCCAGTCACTTTGGGAGGATATATACAAATACGCACTGGCACAATCGGTTATTTTATGTTTTTTGCGCGTTTTCAGATCAAGAACATTTAAAACAGCGTCCTCATTACCAGAAAACTGTGTATAATAGATCATTTCGTCTTTCGTGTCGATATTAAACTGGTACACTTCATCCAGAATGACCTTTTTCTTCTTGTCCTTCAGCGAAATACACTTCAACGTATTTTTCATCTGAAACTGCCCGTTTTTGTCATATTCCGCGCTTCTGTAATACAGATAATCTTCACACACCTGCGGCGATACGAGTTTTTCATCACAAAATCTTTTCTTCTGACTGCCATCTAAATCCGCCTGATAAAGCAGCTTATCCTCCGAGCAAAAATACATTTTATCCTTGTAAAAAGTTAAATATTCATATAGAACCGGCCGGTCCAGAACCTTTTCCTTCTCGGCGGGATTTTGAATTGATAACCGGTATATTCCAAAATCCGTCATATAATAGAGATATCCCTGATATCCCCACAGACCATAGATGTCATCCTTTAACCGGTAAAAGCATTTCATTGTATTATCGCTGCATGTCCAGATCTCATTGACTGTGCTGTCCGAAACGCCGAATACGATGCCGGAATAGCTCACCAGATAGCGCAGCAGCTGGTTCGAAACGCATTCCTGGTCATTATGCAGGCAGGAGGGTTTATTACAATAAAGCGCAAGCTCCTGCTTGGAATCGTCAAAGCAAAACATTCCCTCGTCCGTGTCGTCCGAAAACTTGATCAACATCCCCCTATTCTCCAGATAGACCTGATCGCCACCATTTTCCAGATTTCCCTGCTCATTTCCCAGACCGCTGTAATCTGCTTTTGCTTTCTTTTGTTTCACCGTCTGCCCCGTTTTTGTTTCGTCATTTGCCTTTTCGCCGGTATCACTATGACTGCTTTCCTTTTGATCCCTGCTTGCCGGCACCGGCTTTCGCACCGCCTGCAAAACGATACCGATTCCAGCCACTACGATAAGAATGATCAGAATCCGCCGGACAATACTTTTTTTGTTTTTCCCCATAAAAAATCCCCCTTTTGATACCATTCTAAATAATATGTCGTATCAAAAAGGGGAAAAATATATATGAAATTATATTTTTAAGAAATTCCTAAATAATTTTAAAGGAATATTAAGAATTGGATAGGCGATTGGGATGGTTCCAGGTACATGATTTGTTTTTGCATATTGCATCTGACTTTTGCATATGCTATAATGCCATTAGGCAAAACGATGGAATAAGTCCATATCGGACGACAACAAAAACCCCGAGAGTGTACCAGACTTTCGGGGTTTTCTATTCCTATTTTGGGAATGGCAAGGCTTAAGACCATAGGCTAGTTACCGACTACTGGTCACCGTCTAACCATTTGATGATGTAGTGGCAAACTACACCAGCCACAACGGCAACTAAAAACGATAGAATAAATTCCATGTCAGACACCTCCCTTCCGTACCAGTCTAGGAGGCGGTAACAGCCCTATTCTACCACATTTGCCATGGTTATGCTATACAAAAATAACGGCACTGCATGTCGCTTATACAACATACACTGCCGTTATTTTTACTTCCATCGATACACTAAACAAAATATATTCCCATATACGATAATATCGAACGGAGAGTTCGACTTGTTTAGCTTTAGTGGAGCTGAGGGGAATCGAACCCCTGTCCGAACCCGGATCCAATGTCCTTCTACTGTCATAGTCAGTGTTTTGACATTCCCTCCGGCTGCCGCCCACTAACAGGCTGCAGTCTTCAGTAGCTTCATAAATTTTCTGATACCGCAAAGCTTAGGCATCAGAGTTTCCCGCAGGTCGACACCGGAACCCCTAACGGCGGGGCGCTAGGACCGATGGGCTGCAACTAGGCAGCCAGTGCTAAATTATCTTCAGCGTTTAATTTTAAATTCGAACTTTTAACGTGGTGTCCGACCACGGACAGCTTCTCCATCTTCAGCGAGCCCGTCGAAACCTGTACAACCCCTTAAGTTGTAAGATTGCTGATTACTATAACACCCTTACAACATTTTGTCAATAACCAAATCATCTTTTTGATAAGCTTTTGATCGATAAATCAGACGTTGTCTGTTCTACCGCAAACCTGTCTAATAAAGATTTCTTACCTTAAACTGCTTTTCAGCCTCCCGGCGCTGATCCTTCTTGGCAATGTCCTGACGCTTATCATACTGCTTCTTACCCTTTGCCAGGCCAATCTCCACCTTCATAAGGCTGCCCTTCAGATAAACATTAAGCGGCACTAAAGTATAGCCCTTCTGTGCGATCTGTCCCTCGATCTTACGGATCTCATAACGGTGCAGAAGAAGCTTTCTCGCACGAAGCGGATCCCTGTTAAATATATTACCCTTTTCATAGGGGCTGATATGCATACCGTAGATAAAAACTTCTCCCTTCTGGATGCGGACAAATGCCTCTTTGATGCTGCACTTGCCCATACGCAGGGACTTTACCTCTGTTCCCACCAGTTCGATACCGGCTTCGTATTTATCTTCGATAAAGTAATCGTAAAATGCCTTTTTGTTGTTCGCAATGATCTTTTTACTTTCCTTTGCCATAATTCCTCCTAATACGCATCACGCTGATCTGTCGATCATATCATCCACAGTCTATCTGCGTGTGCGTCTCTTTGCCACCTTCTTTTTCGCCTTGCGCTCCTTGGCTCTGCGGGTTCCTCTGTCTGCGCGTCCTCTTCCTGATTTACCATCCTTACCGGAATTTCTTGACTTTCCGGCAGACTTTGCAGCCATCGCTTTCTTCTCACGGGCACTGATACGCTCCTTCGGCGACTTTTTCTCTAAGGAAGGCAGGATTGGATTGCCGTCCTCATCCTCCTGATACAAAACAAAGTCAATCGTTCTGGTCAGCTTGTCGACACCGGCTACAATGATGCGCAGCGGTTCACCCATCTTGTATACCTTTCCGGTCTGCTCACCGACCATGCGATGAAGATCCTCATCATAATAGTAATAATCTCCCGGAATGTCTGCCACACGGATCATTCCCTCGATCGTATTCGGAAGCTCCACATACATGCCCCAGGTTGTCAGTCCGGAAATCGTTCCCTCGAAATCCTTTCCGACAAACTGCTCCATATATTCTGCCTTCTTCATCTTCTCGACTTCGCGCTCTGCGTCATCTGCACGCCTCTCCAGAGCACTCGTCTGCTCTGCAACCTCCGGAAGGAGCTTTTGATAATGATCGATCCTCTTATCCTTCATGCCACCGTGGATATTCTCCTTGATGATGCGGTGGATCTGCAGATCCGGATAACGGCGGATCGGTGAGGTAAAGTGGCAGTAATACTTAAGCGCGAGTCCGAAATGCCCCTCGCACTCTGTCGTATATCTCGCCTGCTTCATGGAACGAAGTGCCAGTCTGCCGATCAATCCCTCCTCCGGTTTGCCGGCGATGGAGCGCATCAGCTTCTGAACCTCCTTCGGATGAATCTCATCCTCCTTGATCTTTAAAGTATACCCAAAATTCTCGATAAAGAGTGCCAGATTCTGGATTTTCTCCATGTCCGGCGTCTCATGCGTACGATATACAAACGGAAGCTCGTTCCAGAAATACTCCTCAGCGACCGTCTGATTGGCAGCCAGCATAAACTCCTCAATAATGCGGTTCGCCTGCGTCCGCTCGTATTCCTTCACATCGATCGGCTTCCCCTTCTCGTCGAGAATGATCTTTGCCTCCGGGAAATCAAAATCAATGGCGCCTCTCTTCTCCCGTCTCGCCTGCAGGATATCTGCCAGCTCATACATCAACTCAAACATCGGGATCAGCTCTTCGTATTCCTTACGCTCCGCCTCATCCTTCTCTTCGATGATCTTATGCACACTTGTATAGGACATACGTCTTGTTACATTGATCACTGATTCACAGATCTTGTGCTTTACGATCTCACCCTTTTCGTTGATGTCCATCATACAGGACAGCGCCAGACGGTCAACGCCCTGATTCAAGGAGCAGATGCCGTTGGACAGCTTGTGCGGGATCATTGGGATAACGCGGTCTACCAGATAAATGCTGGTACCTCGTTTTAACGCTTCCTTGTCAAGCGGTGACCCCTCCGTCACATACTGGCTGACATCGGCAATATGAACGCCCAGATGGTACATATTCCCTTCCTTGGAAATGGTGATGGCATCATCCAGATCCTTTGCATCCTCACCATCGATCGTAACTGTCTGAAGATCTCTGAAATCAGCTCTTCCAGCCTTCTCCTTCTCTTCCACCTCATCCGGAATATTCTCAATCTGCTTCATCACATCGTCCGGATACTCCTCCGGAAGACCGTATGCCTTGATCACGGAAAGAATATCAACACCCGGATCATTGACATGTCCCAGGATCTCCAGAACACGTCCCTCCGGCTTACGCTGCTCATCGCCAAAATCCGTAATCTCGACAACTACCTTATGACCGGTCACCGCCCCCTTGCTCTCTGCTTTCGCAACATAAATATCCTTGGTAAATTTCTGATTATCCGGTGTCACAAAGCCAAAATTACGGCTGCGTGTATAGGTTCCGACAAGAACGCTGTTGCCCCTCTCAAGAATATTGAGCACCTGACCCTCGCGCCGTTTGCCTTCGCCGCCTTCCTTCTTGACAAGTACCTGCACGGTATCGCCATCCAGTGCGCTCTTGGTGTAGGAACCCGGAATGAAAATATCGTCATCCTCTCCTTCCACGCGCACAAAACCAAAGCCGCGCTGTGTCGCCATATACTTTCCGACCTTGACATCTGCCGGAAGCGGCTTGATCTTCCCTTTCAGATCAATGCTGATCTTGCCTTCCCTCGCCAGCGCGTCTAACACCTCACGGAAATCCTTCTTGTCACGGGACGGCACCTGAAGCACCATCGCCATCTCTTTCACAGACATACTGCGGTATCCCTTGGAGCCCACAAACTCCTCGATCATTTTCTTTTTCTCTTCAAATTCTTCCTGTACCATAATATCTTACATTCCTTTCTCGTCCCGCAAACTCCGGGCTGCAGGCGCAAAACCTCCCTAATTCCAAAAAACCGCCTCACGGAAATACCCATGAGACGGCATAATTTTCTATCGTACTGATCCTCCGTAAAGCAATCCGCTTTAGCTGAAGATATTAAGGTTCAGCAACAGTGAGAATACAACAAAAAGTACAGCCATAATTCTGGTTGCGAGTACAAGTCCGCCCTCCATGGAACGACCTTTGTTCTTGCCCCAGTATGACTCTGCAGCACCACTGATAGCGCCGGTCAGACCAGCCTGCTTACCTTCCTGCATCAATACAACAACCGTCAATGCAATACAATCAATAATATAAAGAATTAATAAAATGCCATGAATAATGTTGATCATCGAAAAACCTCCAATTTAATCCAATGTAACTTAAATTTGTCATGATGTTACACAACAACTACTTAATGATAGCACATGTGTCCCATCATTTCAAGAAGTTTTTTCTATAACGGGTAGATTTTTTGATCTACCCATATTCTGCCCGTCAAGACAATTATTTCTTAATCAGGAGTGACTTTCCTGTCATTTCCTTTGGCTGCTCCATACCCATAACCTCGATCAGTGTCGGAGCGATATCTGCAAGGCATCCGCCCTCACGAAGTGTATATGACTCGTCATAGTTGACAAGAATAAACGGTACCGGATTGGTTGTGTGAGCGGTATGTGGCTCGCCGGTCTCGTAATCAATCATCTTCTCTGCATTTCCGTGATCGGCACAGATAAACAGAACGCCGTCTGCCTTCTTGATTGCCTCAACTGCAGAACCGACACACCCATCCACTGCCTCAACTGCCTTGATAGCTGCAGGGATCACACCGGTATGACCTACCATGTCAGGGTTTGCGAAGTTGATGACGATCACATCATACTTTCCGGAACCAATTGCCTCATTCAGTCGTCTGCTGACCTCCGGAGCACTCATTTCCGGCTGCAGATCGTAGGTTGCTACGGATGGAGACTTCACAAGGGAACGCTCCTCGTCCTTATTCGGCTCCTCTACTCCGCCATTGAAGAAGAATGTAACATGCGCGTACTTCTCTGTCTCAGCCAGACGAAGCTGTGTCTTTCCATTGGCTGCAAGGAACTCACCAAACGTATTCTCTACGGATTCTTTCTTAAATGCAACAAGCTTGTTGCCAATTGTATCATCATAATCAACGAAGCATACATATGTCAGCTTCAGGAAGCCTTTCTTGCGCTCAAAGCCTGTGAACTCCTCATCACAGAAGCTACGGGTAATCTCTCTTGCACGATCCGGACGGAAGTTAAAGAAGATCACGGAATCACCGTCCTTGATCGTTGCCAATGGCTTGCCGTCCTTCTCGATGACGGTAGGAACAACGAACTCATCTGTCTTATCGTTGGCATAAGAATCTGCCATTGCCTGAACAGCATCCTCTGCCTTTACGCCCTCACCATATACAAGTGCAGCGTAGGACTTCTCAACACGATCCCAGTTCGTATCACGATCCATTGCATAGTAGCGGCCATGCAGGCTGGCAATATGACCAACACCGATCTCGTCGATCTTTGCCTGAAGCTGCTCTACATATTCCTTACCGGATGCAGGCGGTGTGTCACGACCATCTAAGAAGCAGTGAACATATACATTCTCCACGCCATTCTTCTTTGCTAACTCCAACAGTCCGTACAGGTGTGTATTATGACTGTGTACACCACCATCAGAAAGCAGACCATATAAATGAAGATCTGAGCCATTCTTCTTAACATTCTCAATGGCAGCTAAAAGCTCTTCGTTCTCGAAGAAATCGCCATCGTCGATTGACTTTGAAATACGTGTCAGCTCCTGATAAATCACGCGGCCGGCACCGATATTCATGTGACCAACCTCTGAGTTACCCATCTGACCATCCGGAAGACCTACTGCAAGACCGCTTGCATTTCCTTTGACAAACGGATACTCTGCCATCAGCTTGTCCATTACAGGTGTGTTCGCCTGTGCGATCGCATTTCCCTCAACCTTGTCATTCAATCCGTATCCATCTAATACCATCAATACAACTGGTTTCTGACTCATAATCTCTATTCCTCTTTTCTGTGCTGTCTCTGTCTGTTATCGCCGCGCCACAGCACCGGCAGCGGACTTTCACTTCTACCATCCTTGAGTATACAAGATTCCCTCGCATTCGTCAATAACAAGAGCTGCCTGAGATTTAAAAGAAAACGCCACGAAACACAGTTCAATGATATCTATATACATTGAACGCATTTCATGGCGTTTTATATCATTACTAATCCAAAAGATAGCAGCGTAATATCATGACATCGGGATCAAAGATATTGACTCCTTTGCATCATGTTTATGCGTTTACTATTTATAAGATTGTTTTCCCAATGCCTTGATTTTACGGCATTTCCAGACTTGGACAGTCTTAAGTGATATTTATAAGTGATAGTTGAAACATAACAAAACGTCTCAAAATGTTATATAAACACCTCTTTGCCCTGCATATTAACTAAAAACGAATTGTGAGAGTCAAGTGATATATAGTATTCTTTACCAATTTTATTTCCATACCCCATTTGATACATCACCTTCAAAATTCTTAACGCTTTATTGTTTTCACATTTGTACATATGCATAATATCGTTTTTCGTTAATACATTGCATTTTTCAAGTTCATGTGTATAATAGTCAATTTTCCTATCTTTTTTAATACATTGAGAAATTAATTCGTCTTTTGACATTGTTTCATACATATAATTGACGATCTTCCTCCTTACTGTACTCCTGTACTGCCAACGCCTCCCCTGCTAACTTCGTCTAAATGATCAACTTCGTCAAACGTAATCTGAGGCTGAATATGTGTAATTCTAAACTGGCAGATCCGATCGTTCTTATTGATTGTTGTGTCTCTCATGGCAATAACCGGCATCATCCACTGGTCAGTGTCACCACTGTACGAATTATCAATCACACCCATATGATTTGTCTGTAAGACGCCAAAATTCTTGTATGTACTGCTGCGAGGTACAACATGAGCCTCATAACCATCTGGCAGCTTCATTCCAACTCCTAGTGGAATCAAATGAAACTCGCCTTTCTTTAGTTCTACCGTCTCTGCCGATCTCAAATCAATCCAATCGCCATTACTGATCTTTTCAATCTTGTCAATCTCTTTATCAAAATATTTGATCTTGATTGTTTCACCAAATAAGCTAGTGACTACAAGACCTCCGTTTAGATATGCCTGATCTACACTATCATTATTTTCAATATTTACCATTATTCTTAATCTCCTCCTTTATGTATGTCAAATATTCATTCCACTTACCTTTATAGTGGATAAATTCCTTTGGTTTCATTCTTAGTTTCTTCTTTTCTTCTTTGAGTGCATCGATCTGTTTCTGTGTCTTTGCCATATTGTTGATAAATCTATTGGATATATGTACTAGCTGAATTAAGTCTTCTTTTGGAATATCTCGCACGATACGAGCATAATCTTCTAAGTCTTCGTCTGGAATCGTATAGTCCGATTTTGGCAGATTCTTATTAGAAAAAGGCGAACGATTACACGATATAGTAGACGGTTTTAGAATCTCTTCCAATGTCTCCATATCCCTATATTTGAATTTGAACAACACCTCTTCATCTGTCAGTTCAACATCAAAGATGATGTGATCGCCTGATGCTAGTTCACTTTGGAACAGATCTTTATCAACAGGCTTATAATAGGTACGAACTGTATGTACTGTCTGACCATTCTAAATCAGATCAAGTTCATTCTTTGTAATCTCGGTGTTATCTGGGTTAATAAATCTACCATAAATCTCACGAATGATATTTTTACCTCTGGGAACTGAAGGACAATAGAATTGTAATGTGCCACGATTGCCATAATAGAAGATTTTGCATTTATTAGCACACTGGATATATACGTCTGTATCCTCGTATGTCCCATTGAGTTTGCGATTAAATTCTATCTTTTCCTGATCATATTCACATTTGAGTGTATATTGACCTTTATACTTTGTCATAAGTAGGTTACTGATATAGATCACCATCCTCGTAGTGTGTATTTGCTGCACAGAGAGCTGATACTATAAATCCTACTGGTGCTCCAATTACCAATCCAATAATAATTCCAATTGCCATAATTATTCATCCTCCTTATATTCTTTTTGGTGTTACTCCTTTTCTAATCACAATATAGAAGCACTTTGTTCTGAGCGAGAGATTGCTGAACATCAATAACACGCTGATTTGAGCTTCCAGCCCATTTTTTAGTCAAATCTCTCTGCTCATCTATATATTCTCCGTCAACGAGTACATTCACTAATTTAATGATCTCCCATCGTTTTGACCAAATATTAGGTATTTCACTAACTTTTTCATGTTGTTCTTGCTTTATAATCTCCGATAGCTCATATCCTGTATACAACCAGATAGTTTTCTCTGGAAAAGAAATACGGATTTGTTGGGTTAATTTTAGGACTTCATCGAGGTTATACTCATATAGTGGATCACCGCCACTGAATGTAATGCCTGATATATAGTCTTTAGACAGTTTGTTAAATATCTCTTGTTTTGCCGATTCATCAAATGGAATACCACTATCAGGATTCCATGTTTGAGGATTTTGACAATTATAACAATGGTGAGAAC
>ERZ773192.1068-NODE-1068-length-30177-cov-7.938716_pt1 | contig 30177 bp, 27 predicted proteins | sample MGYA00581010_ERZ773192 | MGnify/ENA primary metagenome ERZ773192 (study PRJEB29015, sample SAMEA2737741) | human gut metagenome | biome: human gut; feature: human-associated habitat; material: faeces | place: China | collected 2012 ...
TTACATGCTCTTATATCATTTGATGATGAGTTAGAATCATCCCATATTTTTTTATTTTCACAATTACTACTTGCATATCCATAATCACTTACATACATTAGTCCTAGTTTTCCAACCCAATTATTTGGATTTGTTCCATTGTAGAACTCATTACTTGTTGTATTTTGTATTTTTCTCTCATATGAATAAAATTGTAATGGTGTATCTGCATATCCATTATTATAAGTTAGGGATTTCCCTCCTAAATAATATTTTGTATTTCCTATCATACTTTTTGATGCACTATCTAAACTATTTAAATATGTTGTATTAAGTTCTTTATTTAATGTTGCTGGTCTAGTCCAATTATTTGAATCACTTGTATCCCAATCTTTATTTCCAATACTTTGATCTTTTATTATTTTTATTCTATTTTCTATCTTACCTGTTCCATCATCAGTTGGGAACACCCCAAGTATTCTCCATGTTTCATTATTAAATGTTACATAGTTTTTTGGGCTTGCTCCACGATATCTATATTCTGTTACACTTTCTGTTGCTCCTATTTGAAGTGTTGTATCAGCAGGATGTGTTATGGTATATAATCCACTATCATTAACATTATTTGTTAGTGCAATAAGTGTATCTGCTCCAGTTGGTGTTAAATAAGGTGTATCTGTACCTGTTATTTTAACTTTAGAACAGAAGTTTTTTGTTAATATAAGGCCATTAGAATCTTCTTTATAACTACCATTTTCTTTTATATATAAATCATCATTAGTAGCACTATTTATAATCCACATTCTAAGTTCAAAGTTTATCGTAGTACCTACAGTCATACTACCTGCTACACCCATTTTATATGGATTTATTCCAACTGTTTTTTCTCCTGTTGTTTTATTAGTTATTTCATATTTTATTAAGTTAGGATCTATTTGATAACCTTCATTACAATTACATAAGTTATTATCATTACAAATACCATTAGTTTTAGTACAAGTATCACAATTACTTACAATAGTTATATTATATTGTAATTTACTACATGTTTGACTATTAGGAGTTATACTAAATTTATATGGTTCTAATTTTGTAGCTTCATTATCATCCATTGGATAAGTACTTACTAAATTAATTGGATTATTTTCTTTTATATCAATATTAAAACTACAAGAAGAAATAGTATTTTCTTGATTTCCACGATAAATAATATTTAATTCAATTAAAGCATATGTTACACTACCTGCTAATAACGCTATTGTTATCATAAATATTATAAATAATTGTACTTTTCTTTTTTTATCTATATTTTTCATATACACACTCTCCGTTTATTATCTAATACTATTTTACAAGTTTTTTTTAATAAAAGCAATTATAAATTAAAAAGTTATTAACGAATTTGTTAATAACTTTTAATTTCTCTCTCTATTTTTCTTTTTATTTCTTTTTCCTTTAATACTTCTCTTTTATCATAAGTTTTTTTACCCTTACATAAACCTAATAATACTTTAACTTTATTTCTATTAAAATATACTTTTAATGGAATTAAAGTATATCCTTCTTTTTCTATTTTTTCTTTTAATTTAATTATTTCTTTTTTATGTAACAATAATTTTCTTTTTCTAGTTTCTTCTTTATTAAAAATACTAGCTTCTTTATAATTTTTAATAAACATATTTATAAGATAAACTTCATTATTTCTAATAACACCATAACTATCTTTTATATTACAATTTCCATTTCTAATAGATTTTACTTCACTACCAAAAAGTTCTATTCCACATTCTATTTCTTCAATTATAAAATAATTAAATCTAGCTTTTCTATTTAATATTTCCATCTTTTTTCACCTTTTTATGTTTATTCGTTCTATTTATTGCAATATTTTTTACATTTTTAGTATTTATATTGTTTAATTTATTACTTTTATTATTATTAGTAACTATTTCAAAGTCAATTTCCCTTGTTTCTTTACAAGATTTTACTAATTTTACTTTTACTTTATCGCCAAGTCTATATATTTTTTTATTTTTTTCCCCTACAATTATTTCTAAATCTTCATTATAATTATAATAATCATCCATTGTATTAAAACCTACTCTACCTTCGATTAAATTATCTAAACATACAAACATACCATGCATTGTAAATCCACTTATAAATCCTTCATAAATTTTACCAACAAATTGTTCCATATATTCTGCCATTTTCATTTTATCAGCTTCTTTTTCACATGCCGTTGCTTCTTGTTCCATAATTGAAGAATGAACTGCAATATCAATAACATTATCTTTATATAAATTACTTTCTATTTTTTCAATATTACCTTCAAGTATATTAGTAAGTATTCTATGAATAGTTGTATCAGGATATCTTCTTATTGGAGAAGTAAAATGAGTATATGCTTCATTCTTATAAGCATCTATTCCTATTCCAAAATGTCCATCATTTATATTACTATATTCTGCTTTTGCCATACATCTAAGTAACATATATGAATATATATTAAACTTAGGACTATTTTTAAGTTCATTTAATAACTTTTGAATTATTTTAGGATCTTTAACATTTAATTTTATATCAAGTTTTTCTCCATAATTTTTAATAACATTAATTGTTTTTATTAATCTTTCTTCACTAGGTAAATCATGTACACGATAAATACTATTTAATCCCATATTATAAATATAAGTTGCAACACATTCATTAGCCATAAGCATAAAATCTTCAATTAAGTTTTCTCCAGTTTTTGTTATTCTTTTAGAAATATTTGTTACTTTACCATTAATATCAGTTTCTATTTTTATTTCTTCTCTATCAAAATCAAGTAATCCTCTTTTAACACGCATATTATGTAATATATCAGAAAGTTCTTTCATTAATTTTAAATCATCTACATATAACTTATATTCATCATCTATTATATTTTCTTCTAATATTTTATTAACTTTTTTATAAGTCATTTGTATTCTTGAATGAATAACACTTTTAAATATATCAAAATCTATTAATTTACCATTTTTATCTATTTCCATAACACAAGAAATACTACATCTATCAACATTAGGATTTAAAGAACAAATCCCATTTGATAAAAAAACTGGATACATTGGAAAAACAACCCCAGGCATATATACACTTGTTCCTTTTTCTCTTGCACTTTTATCTATATATGAATTTTCTTTTACATAATAACTTACATCTGCGATATGAACTCCAAGAATATAGTTATTACCTTTTTTTTCAATACTAATCGCATCATCTATATCTTTAGTATCATCCCCATCAATTGTAAAAATAGTTTTATCTGTTAAATCTTTTCGATTAATAAAATCTATTTTTCTAACTTCACTTGGAATACTTTTTAATTCTTCTTTTATTTCTTCTTCATAATTATTATTAAAACCATGATCGTATAATATTTTAAATTCATCCACTCTCGGAGCATTTTTATGACATATAACTCTATCTAATGTTGCTTTATAATATCTACCTATTTTTTTCTTATCTACTTTAATTCCTACAAGAAGTCCATCAACAATAAATTTAGGTAAATCTATCATATATAAATTATTATTAGCCATAACAAATCTTTTTCCTTTTATTGTTTTAACTTCTCCGATTAAACCTTTTCTTTCAATTATTTCTTTTATACTACCTAAACTATAGTTAAAATCTGTTATTCTAATTAATACTTTATCCCCTTCTAATGCCCCATACGTTTTAGCTTTTTCTATTTTAATATCTCCTAGATCACATGTTACAATAACATCTTTATTTCTTCTTATATGTAAAATACCTTCCCTAAAAGGATTTAAAGTATATAATCCTTTTTTAGAATTAACACAGTAAACTAAATGTTCTTCTTGAAGTTTATTTAATTCTTCTTTTAAAGAATTAAATTTATCCATTTCTATTTCACTATGATATATTTTATTATATATTTCTTCCATATTTAAAGCATTATTTCTTGTTAATTTTAAAACTTCTAATATCTTATCTTTCATTTTTATCACCTATTTTTATTTTATCATAAAAATTAAAAAAACTCATTATTAATGAGTCAATTTTATGTAAATGATATTACTAAACAAATTATAAAGAATACTATACCTAAGATAAAAGTTGTGTTACTAATTATTAGTTCACTTCCTCTTTCTTTTCTATTTTTAAATAAATCTCCAGCTCCACCTGTTATAATTTGAGATGCACCTTCTGCTTTACCACTTTGAAGTAAAACTAGTGCGATAATTACTATACATAAAATGATTAATACTGTATCCATAAGATGCCTCCTTAATTCATAAGAAAATAATACCACATATTATAAAATAAATCAAATACTATTTTTTGACAAAATTTAAATGTTCGCTTGTTTATATTAGAAATATCTGATATATTAACTATTAGGAAATATTTAATTGTTTGAGTACTTACCTGCTTTCTAGCGAAAGGAGGTATAATAATATGAAGATTATAACTTTTATATTAAAGTTTATGAAACTATCTATTATTCTTTTATTTCTTTTTATTATTCTTGTAATAGTTTTAAAATAAATGAAAAGTACTCAATCTATGAAAAAAGTATAGATTAAGTACTACCACAATTAAGGCAAGTACTCAACATACGAAATTAAGTATTTCCCTTTTTTATTATACTCAAGATTTCCTTGACAGATACATTATATCATAAATATTTATTACTTTCAAGTTTATCGTTATACATTAATTACGATATAATAAATATATAAAAGTACTCCTATTAAAGAAGGAACAATATATATTAATTTATTTTTAACTACTTTTCTATTATTTTGATAAAAACTTAATATTGTTAAAATAAAACCAAATACAAGTAAAAACATACTTTCTTTATCTACAAAATAATATATTTCTTTATTTTTTAAAAAGATATCTCCAATTGCTAAGATTAATAAATTAAATAAGTTACTACCAATAATATCAGAAAGGGCAAGATCAAAACTTTTCATTTTAATAAGTGCTATAAAAGTTATTACTTCTGGCATACTTGTTGTTATTCCAAGAAGTATTGCTCCGATAAAACTAGAAGCAACATTAGGATTTTTATCTGCGATTAAATTAACAATTAAGGTAAGAAAAATACTTACAATAACCATTAATATTCCAACGAATAAAAACTTTAATAAAACATGTTCTTTAGTTTTTATTATTTCTTTTTTAGAATCTTTTTCTTGTGCTTTTTTTAAATAAATTATGTAACTAATAATTATTATAAATGAAGGTATTCCTATATTAAATAACTCTAAATTAAATATTCCTCCCATAAATAGATACATAATAAAATAATTTATTATTAAAAGAAGATAAATTATATAATATTTATTTTTAGTATAATTATAAAACATTGTTTTTATAAATAATATATCGAAAAGACACATCATAGCTATATTAAAAAAATTACTTCCTAAAATATCTCCAATAGCAAGATAAGGGTTATTTAAAAATATTGAACTTAAACACGTTACAAACTCTGGTAATGATGTTATTCCTGCAAGTAAAATTCCTCCGATAAAAACACCACTTATATTAGTTGTTTTATTTAAAAGATCAGCATAATATGATAATTTAAAACTTAAAAACACTGTTAATCCTGCTAAAAATAAAAATAATACTAGTTCCATATAATCTCCTTAATAATTCCATTTAAATTATATGATTTACTAATATTATTTATTATTAATTATTTAATTCTTCTTCTATTCTTAAAAGTCTATTATATTTACAAATTCTTTCTCCTCTTGACATTGAACCTGTTTTTATTTGTCCTAAATTAAGTCCTACAGCAAAATCTGCGATAAATGTATCTTCTGTTTCTCCACTTCTATGGGAAATAATTGTTTTATAGTTATTTTCTTTAGCTAAATTTATTGTATTAATCATTTCTGTTATTGTTCCTATTTGATTAGCTTTTAAAAGAATAGCATTACACATTTTTTCATCAATTCCTTTTTGTAAAAGAGCACTTGATGTTGTAAATAAATCATCTCCTACAACTTGAATATTAACTAGTGATGTAAATTTTTTAAATGCTATAAAATCATTTTCATCAAATGGATCTTCAATTGATATAATTGGATATTTTTTTATAAGTTTTAAATAAAGTTCAATTAATTTATCACTTGTTAACATTTTATTGTTAATTTTATATTTGTTAGTCTTTTTATCATAAAAACTTGAAGCAGCGATGTCTAATGCAATAGAAACATCTTTTCCTAAAGTATAACCTGATATTTCTATAGCCATACAAATAATATCTAATGCTTCTTCATTACTTTTTAAATTAGGAGCAAAACCTCCTTCATCTCCTACACTTGTAATAAGGTGCTTTTCTTTTAATATCTTTTTTAAAGTATGAAAGACTTCACTACCTATTTGTAATTGTTCTTTTATAGAATTTCTATTAGGCATAATCATAAATTCTTGAAAATCAATATTATTATCCGCATGACATCCACCATTTAATATATTCATCATACATCTTGGTAAAGAATAAGTTTTTCCTAAATATTTATAAAGTGGTAAGTTTTTACTATTACTACATGCTTTTAAATATGCTAAAGAAACAGAAAGAATTGCGTTGGCTCCAAGATTACTTTTATTTGGAGTGTTATCTAATTTTATTAAAAAACTATCTAACTCTTCTTGTGTTAAATCTTTACCAATAAGTTCTGGTTTTATAATATTTAAAACATTACTAATTGCTTTGTTAACACTTTTACCCATATATGATGTATCATTATCTCTAAGTTCTAAAGCCTCCCTACTTCCTGTTGATGCTCCACTTGGAATACTTGCTCTTCCAAACCCGTTTTCTACATAAACATCAGTTTCAATGGTAGGAAATCCTCTTGAATCTAAAATTTGTCTTGATCTAATATCTATAATTTTCATATTTTATTTCTCCTTACTATATTTTTATTATACATTAAATTTATAAAGTTTGTCACTTTTTTATTTGAATTATTAGACATTTTTATTGATTTTTATCTAAAAAAATTATATATTATATATATAGTAAAAAGAAAGGATGATAAAAATGAATTTAGTAATGTTAACAAAAGAGCAATTTGATAAATTTTCATACAGCCATCCTTTACATTCATATTATCAAACAAGTATGTATGCCAATATTATGAAATCTTGTGATTATGAAGTATTTTACTTTGGTTTTACAGATGATGAAAATAATTTAGTTGGTGCGACAATGATGCTTAGTCAAACAATTATAGGAAGTTATAAATATGCTTATGCTCCAAGAGGATTTTTAATTAATTATGATAATAAAGAACTTGTAAAAGAAGTAACAAGTTTAATTAAAAGATATTTATCAAAGAAAAAGTATATATTTTTAAAAATAGATCCTCTTGTTATAAATAATAAAAGAGATAAAGATGGAAATATTATTCCAAGTCCTTTTAATAATGATGTTACCAACTATTTAAAAAGTATTGGTTATAACTACTATGGAGAAAATAAATTTTTTGGAACATTAAAGCCTCGTTGGAATGCTATTTTAAAAGTTACTGGTTCAAGTAGTACATTGTTTAAAAACTTTGACGATCAAGTAAGAAATAAAATAAGAAAGGCAGAAAGTCGTGGGGTTGAAATAATAAAAGGAAATCATAATGATATAAAACTATTTTATACATTTGTTGCTAAAAAGCATTCAAGAACTTTAGAATATTATCAAACATTTGCAAAAGAATTTGGTGATGATTTTGAAATATATTTTGCTAAATTAAATTCTGAAAAGTATTTACAAAATATTAAAAAACTATATGAACTTGAAGTTACAAACAATGAAAAAATAAATTTAGAAATTCAAGAAAAAAGTACTGAAAATAAAATAACAAATAAATTAATGAATACTAAAATAACTTCTGATAAACTTCTTGATACATATAAAAAAGAACTTATTTTTGCATCTGATTTATTTGCTAAAAATCCAAGTGGTATAATAATTGGGGCTACCGCGATTATACTTGATAAAAATGGTGTTGAATTATTAATCGAAGGTCAAAATTCTGATTATGCGTTATATTATCCTAATTATTTAACAAAATGGTATATTATTGAAAAATATGCTAAAAAAGGAGCAATATATTTTGATTTAAATGCTATAACAGGATATTTTGCAGATGATAGTAAATATAAAGGATTAAATGAAATGAAACTAGGTTACGGTGCAGAAGTAACAGAATATATTGGAGAATTTGATCTTGTTATAAAAGAAAATGCTTATAAATTGTATTGTAAATCTAAGTTATTTAGAAATTTAATTAAAAGAAAGACAAAATAAAAATATAGGAAATCCTATATTTTTTTTACCATCTATATGGAATATTAATTAAGTCTTGTGGATTAAAAATACTATTTAAATAAGTAGAATAATATTGATATGACTGACTACCTGCTAATCCAAGATAATGTCCGTTTGCAACTTCAAAATGAAGATGTGCCCCAGTCGAACAATGGTCATATGTTGTAACAGATGGATCTCCACCAACTTCTCCTATTTTTTGTCCTTTGGCTACAACATCACCTTTTTTAACATTATATTTATATAAATGCCAATATCTTGTTGTATAATATTTACCATTAACAATATGATTTAAAGTTATAACATTTCCTCCACACGATAATCTAGTGGTAACATCAGAAACATAACCTGCTGCAACTGCATAAACTGGTGTTCCTAATCTATTTCCTCCTAAATCTATTCCTTTATGAAATGTAGAACATCCATAACATGGACTACTTCTATATCCATAATAATCTGTTATAACACCACTTTTTAAGGGTAATACAAAGTTAATATCAACTGGCACTGTGTTAGTACATGTTGATAAACTTTGGTCATCTTTACACCCTAAACTTCTATAAAAGGAAATATTTCCTTCGATAAGTTTAATTTCATCATCTATTGTATAAGATTCATCCATATAACTACTTAATTTTGTACCTAAACTTGCTATTGTTGATTGAACTTGTTTTTCTTTTGCTTTTAACTCTTTTTTTGTTTGATCTAATTGTTTGTTTTTAGTTTTTCCTTCTTCTATTAAGTTGTTCATTTGAACCATTAGTTCATCATTTTTTTTAGTAAGTTGTTGAACGATAGAAACTCTATAAATAAAATCTGTAAAGTTTTCTGCGCCAAATAAATACTTTAAGTAAAAATTATCACTATTTGATTTTTGAGTAAAAACGATTAAATCTTTAATTTGTTCTTTCTTTTCTTGAACGTCAAGTTGATTTTTTGTTATTTGTTGACTTATAGCTTCTTGTTCTTGACCTTTTAATACTATTTCTTCTCCAATTCTATTTATTTCTTGTTTTGCTTCTTCAACTTGTTTTTTTATTTTTTCTTTATTTTTTTCATTTTCTGCTTTTTCTTTTTTTAAATCTTCAAGTTGTCTTTTATAATCATTTATTGTCATTGCATTAACATTTACTATTTGAGGAGTTGTAAAAAGAATTAGTAATAAAAATATTATAATACTTTTTTTCTTCATTATATTTTTATATACCTCCTTACTGCCCTTGCAGACCCTATCATACCTACTAACATACCAACAAGTACGATTAATAATGATATTTGAATAGTAAATGGCATTGGATGTACTAATCTAATAATTGGAGAGAATAATTGTCCTTTTAATGATTGATATAATGCTTGATAACCATATGTCATTGTAAGTACAGGAATAATTGATCCGATTATACCTAAAATTACACCTTCAATTATAAAAGGAAATTTTATTCTCGAATTACTAGCTCCTACTAAACGCATTATTGATATTTCTTTTTGTCTTGAAAAAATTGTTAATTTAATTGTATTAATAATTAAAAATATTGTAACTAAAATAAGTGCTAAGCCTACAACTAAAGTGATTTTTTCAACTTTATCAAATGCTTTTACAAGTTGTTCTACTATTCCTTCTCCATATGATACACTTTCTACACCTTTAATATTTTCTATTTCGTTTACTGTTTTTTTAATATCATTTATATCTTTAACTTTTAATGTATAAGTATCCATTAAAGGATTTTCACTATCATTCCATGTTGAAAGGATTTTAGATATCTCATTTTTTTCACTTTCCATTTTGTTTTTTATGTCTTGTTTTGAAGTATACTCACATGAAGAAACATCAACATTTTCAATTGCTTTAATTTTTGTTATTATTTCTTCTTCTTGTTCTTTTGTTAAACTATTATCAAAAAATGTTACTACCGTTACATCTTCTTTAATCAATGTAGCAAAATTATCTACATTTTTTGCTATTATAAGAGTAGAACCTATTATTATTAAAGTAATTGTTATACATGATATTGATGCTAAAGATAAACTAAAGTTTCTAATTACACTTTTAAAAGCATCTCTTATACTTCTTCCTATCATTCTAAAAAACTTCATCTTTATATTCCCCCTCTTTATAATCTTTTACAAGTCTACCATCTTTTAAAACTAAAACTCTTTTTTTCATTTTATTAACTATTTCATGATCGTGTGTAACCATAAGAATTGTTGTTCCTAAATCTTTATTAATTTTATCTAAAATTTCCATTATTTCCATACTAATAACGGGATCTAGATTTCCTGTAGGTTCATCACATATTAATATTTTAGGATTATTAACTATTGCTCTTGCTATTGCTACTCTTTGTTGCTCTCCACCAGACAATTTATCAGGATAAGATTTAGCTTTATGTTTTAATCCTACTTGTTCTAAAACTTCAATAACCCTTTTTCTTATGTCTTTAGTATCAGCCCCAGTTACTTCAAGAGCAAACGCTACGTTTTCATATACAGTTAATTTAGGAAGTAATTTATAATCTTGGAATACTACGCCAATTTTTCTTCTTAATTTATATACTTTAGCATTTTTTAATTTTCCTACATTAACTCCTCCAAGAATTATTTCTCCACGAGTAGGTTTTTCTTCTCTATAAAGCATTTTTATTAAAGTAGATTTTCCACTTCCACTTCCTCCGATAATGAAAACAAATTCTCCTTTTTCAATATCTAAATTCAAATCATATATTGCTCCAACTCCATTTGGATATGTTTTAAATACATTTTTTATTGTAATTATTTTCAATCATAACACCACCTTATTTTAATATTTTTTAATTACGTTATATAATAATTATATCATTAAAATTTAATTATACCTAACATAAGATATAAATTTCATGTATTTTTTACATTTTATTTGCCATTTTTCCTTTTTTTAATAGCCTATCTTGATTCCTTGTTTCATAACTATCACATACTATGACAAAAGCATTTTTATCTATATCTTTTATTATTTCTTTAATAATTATATATTCTTTCGTAGGAATAACACTCATTATTGTTTTTTGTTTACTATTTGTATATTTACCCTTAGTATTAAAAATAGTTACATCATGTTTTAATTCATGATTTAAATAATTACATATTTCTTCATACTTAGAACTAACAATAATAATTGTTTTATTTTTAGATATTCCTAGCACAATTTTATCACTTACATTTTTTTGAATAATTAATATTATAATAGCATATAAAACCTTATTAATACCAAATACTGCTCCTCCTGCTAAAACAATAATAGAATTTATAATCATATTTAATTTTGTTATTGAAGCTTTCTTTTTATTTGAAATTATTTTTGATAAAACACCATATCCTCCATTATTAAGACCTGTTTTAAAAATAATTCCATTAGATATTCCTGTTAAAATTCCAATGAATATGGATAAAAGAAGAATATCTTCATGATTTATTAGAAAAATTTCATTTATTCCTGAAGTTGCTTTAATAAATAAAGGATATACTATTGTAATATAAGCCATTGCTGTTGTATCATCTATTCCTAAAAAACAAAAACATAAAATTAGTAAAATAAATGATTGAAAAAAGATAATTAAAGATGGTTCTAAATTTAATAAATAATTTAATATTGTAGCTATTCCACTTGTACCACCACATACAATTTCAAGAGGTAAAACAAGTAAATTATAGTTTATTGCAGAAATTAATAACCCTATAGTTAAAAGCAAATATCTTTTTATATAATTTCTTTTACTAATTGTATCAATTATATTATTTTCCATTATTCACCACCCAATACTTCATAAGCATCAACTGCGGTAAAGAAAGCATTTTTATCTATTTCATTAATACCTGCTTTTAATTTATAGTATTCTTTTGTAGGAACTACTGTAAAAAGAATTGGATTTTTTTGTTTTGAATATCCTCCTTTAGCATCAATTACAGTAACACTATGAGATAATTCATTAATTACATAATCTGATATTTCATTTGGTTTTGATGTAATTATATAAAATGCTTTAGAAGAAGATATACCAAGTAATACTTTATCAGTTAAAATACTAATTATATATAAAACAATAATAGCATACATAAACTTAGTCCATCCAAAAACAAATGCTCCTGATAAAACAATTAATCCATCTACAATAAGCATTGATGTTCCAATTGAGGTTTTAGCATATTTATTCATTATTTGATTTAAAACATCTGTTCCTCCAGTTGTATATCCTGCTTTAAAAACAAGCCCTGCTCCAAGGCCATATAAAACTCCTCCAACAATTGCAAGAAGTAATTGGTCACTTGCATCAATTACCAATATTTTTCCTATATTTTCAGTCAAACTTATAAAAATAGGTAATAAAATTGAACCTACAACTGAACCTTTTGTTTTTTCTTTGCCTAAAAAGATATAACTTACAACAAGTAAAATAACTGATGATATTAAAATAAATGTTGAAGCAGATATATCAAAAAATTTTGTAACAATAATACTAATACCACTTACTCCTCCAAAAACTATATTATTTGGAAAAATGAATAAATTAAATGATACCGCACAAATAAATAGTCCTAAAAGCAAAGTTAAATATCTTTTAACTTTATGTTTTTTATAAATTTGTTTTATTATATTTTCTTTATTTTCCATAACTAACTCCTTAAATATTCTTCTATAAACATATCTAAATCACCATCTAATACTTTAGAAACATTACTTGTTTCACAAGAAGTACGATGATCTTTAACTAATGAATAAGGATGCATTACATAACTTCTTATTTGTGAACCAAATTCAATATTTTTATTATCTTGTTTTAAATTATTAAGTTTTTCTTCTTGACGTTCTATTTCAATCATTTTTAATTTATTTTTTAATATTTCAAGTGCTTTTTCTTTATTTTTTAATTGACTTCTTTCATTTTGACAAGTAACTACTATTTTAGTAGGTAAATGTGTTATTCTAACTGCAGAGTCTGTTGTATTAACACTTTGTCCTCCTGCTCCACTTGAATGGTAAACATCTATTTTTAAATCTTCATCCTTAATAACTATATCTATTTTTTCATCAAATTCAGGAGTCACATCAACTGATGCAAAAGATGTATGTCTTTTATGATTAGCATCAAATGGAGATAATCTTACAAGTCTATGAACACCTTTTTCACATTTTAAATAACCATATGCATCTTTTCCTTCAATAGAAAGAGTACATTTTTTTATCCCAGCTTCATCCCCATCTTGATAATCTAAAACAGTAACTTTATATCCTTTTTTTTCACAATATCTAAGATACATTCTATAAAGCATCGAAGCCCAATCACAACTTTCTGTTCCTCCTGCTCCCGCATGAATTTCTAAAATACAATTTTTATGATCGTATTCATGATTTAAATAAAGTTCTAATTTTAATTCTTCTAATGAATTTTTTATATTTTCTATATCTTCTTCTACTAATTTTTGTAGTTCTTCATCATTCTCATTTTTTAATAATGATAATATTTCTAAATTATTATTTATTTTTTCTTTTAAAGAGCAAATATTATTAATTTCTTTTTTTAAATTATTTAATTCCGTAATTTTTTTATTTGCTAAAGAAACATCATCCCAAAAATTACTTTCTTTTGTTATTTCTTCTAATTTTTTTATTTTTTCTTCTTTTTTATCAAAGTCAAAGAGACCTCCAAAAATCATTTATTTGTTTATCAAAGTTATTATAAATATTATTAATTTCTTTTATTTCCATATTTATCACTCTTTCTATACTTATATATAAATTATATTATTTTTTTTATATTTTTGCAAATAAAAAGATACAAGCAAAACTTATATCTTAATAAACTATATTATTCAGCGTTTTTATATGCTTCTAAGATAGTTTCTTCAAACATTGTACGTGTTTCAGGATTAATTGGATGTGCGATATCTCTATATCCTCCAGTAGATGTTTTTCTACTTGGCATTGCTATAAATAAGCCATTATCTCCTTCGATAATACGAATATCATGAACTGCAAAACATTCATCAAGTAATACTGATGCTATTCCTTTCATTCTTGATCCTTCTTTTTCAATTTTACGTACGTTTACTGATGTTATCTTCATCTACATATCCTCCTTTAGAAAGCATATCTTGCTTCTAATTTTATTTTATATTAATATTCTTTAAAAATCAACTATTTTTGACACATTTTACCATTAAGTATTTAAAAAAACTAGAAATTCTAGTTTTCAAAAAGTTTATTTTTATTATAGATAAATACTCCTCCAAGTAATAAAGATGTAATACTAATTATAATATAATTACTAATATTATCACTCGTTTCTGGATTTTTTATTTCCTCTTTAATAAAGAAATTAGTTATAGCATATCTATCATCATCAAAAGTAACCTTTAAAGTATATGTTCCTTTAGATAATGTTTTTAAATAATCTTCTTTTAAAGTAATAATTGTACTTCCTTCTTTTGCTGTATAATTATTTTCATCTAGTAATTCATCATTAATATATACTTTACCATTTGTTTTAAATAAATCAAATGAAGCTTCTATTTTAATAATTAAATCTTTTATTTTATTTATTCTTAAAGTTTGATTAACACCTTCAAGTACTTTATATTCATTATCATATCTAAATACAAAATCATAATTACATCTTGTATAATAATCATATCTTGTTTCATTTATAACGCCATCTTCTATACCATCATATTGTAATTTTGAACCAGTATATTTCATATGAAATCCTTTAAAAGTTTCTTCTTTTAAATTAGAAGTATTTAATATTTCAAAAGTAGCTTTATTTTCATCATTACTTCCTATTACTTTTATAATTGCTTCTTTTTCATCTTCTGTTAATAATAAGCCATCATTAACTTTTTTATAATATAATGTTTGTCCAAATTCAACAAATGTTTTCAATCCATTTGTCAATTCATTTTCATTTGAAAAATCAACAACATATTGTTTATTTTTAGTAAAGTCAATTACACCAGTTGATTTAATATCAATATAAATACTTTTAACTTCTGTATTAACAGTAACACTTGCCCTTATTAATTCAATATTTAAAACACCACTAAATTTACTTGAATCTAAATTGAAACTTTCATCTGTTGTAGATGGATAATAGTACTTTTCATTTATTTTTAACCTTACTGGTAATGTACCAGTAACTGAAGAAGTATTTTCTTTTTTTATTATAAATTTATACTCTCCCTCATTTAGATCAATTACCATATTATTTGAAATATCAGTAACTAATTCATCATTTTTAAATAACTGTATTTTACCAATTCCAGAATATTCTACATAACCATCATGAATTATGCCACTATTAAAATTTAATGTTACTTCATTTTTTTCTTCTGCATTAACATTTGGAACAAGTAGCAATAAACCAAATATAAATGTCAATAATATTTTTTTTAAGTTTTTCATAGTTTTTTCCTTTCTTACTCTTCAAATACTTTTGATATTTCTTCTTGACTATTAAACCCACTTATAAGTTCACTGTAATTATAATCACGTACTCTATTTATCATTACATCATTTATAGGTATCAAAGTATAATCTTTTAAGATTACATACTTATATGTAAAAGTTAATACATCATCATAATATTTAGTTAATAATTTTATTTTCATCGTAGTTGTAACATTTTTATTTAATTCTTTATCAAAATAACTAACTATTTCATAAAAACCTTTATCTGTTTTTAATATTCTTTCATTATATATTCTAATAACTTTTTCTCCCTCATAATTTCCACTCACTTTATAAATATCAGGGTATTTTTCATTGGTATAATTTAATCTATACAATATGTTACCTTTTACATAAACATAATTAGACATAAAATCATAATCTACTTTTTTACCAAGAAATTCTTTAGAATATTCCCATTTTAAATAATTACTAAGATTATAATTAGCATTAAGATACATGTCAAAACTATCCCTTACTTTATTATCGGTATTTGAATCAGCAAGTGTATATAAAGTATCATTATAATCAATAAATTTTATATCAGCACCATAACCAGGCCTTATATTCATTACCTTTATATTATTTGGTACATCATATACTTTTTTATACTCAAAAACACCTTCATCTAATTTACCGGGATTAAATATATAAATACTGTTGTTACTTATAAAAGCATAATTCCTAAAACTAGTATTTTCATTTAAAACTTCACCAGATGTTATTTTTTTATAATCTGTTACTTTCTTTTTAGCATTTTTACTTGCTTCTTCTACTAATTTATCATTTGCCATATTATTCTTAGGAATAAATATAGCAAATAATGTTAATAAAACTAATATTATTCCGATTAAAATTATTTTATTATTTTTCATAACAAAACCTCCGATTACATATATTATATTTAAAAAAATTAAATATTACAATAAACTTACCATATTATTCATTGATTTTGTTGGTAATTTTATCCTTTATAGCTATATTTATTGTATAATATAAAATGAAGGTGATTTTATGGATTTTAAAACAGCATTAAATAATTATATAAAAAAATTAAATTGTACTTCAAAAGAATTAGCAATAAAAGCTAATTTATCCGAAACCGTAATAAGTAGATATAGAAATGGATTAAGAACTCCCGGGGTTAATAAAGATGAAATTAAAAATCTTGCTAACGCTATTAGTGTTATATCCTATGAAAAAAAGATTAATTTAAATTATGATGAAGTTTTAAATTGTTTAATAGATTCTGTTAATAAAAATGATGAGTTTAATTATGATAATTTTTGTAAAAATTTTAATAGACTTTTAAACGATTTAAAAATCAATATTAAAGACATGGCTAAATATATAAATTTTGATGCATCATATATTTCAAGAATAAGATATAATAAAGCTAAACCCTCTACTCCCAGTGAATTTTGTAATAAAGTTTGCTCTTATGTTATAAACAAATTTAATGATAATGATATCCTTATTAAATTTTTAAATTGTGATAAAAATATAAATGATAAAGCTTTATTTGATAATCTATATAATTTTTTAATTAATAATGAAAACACAATTACAGAAAGTAAATATATTAATGATTTTTTAACAAGCTTAGATGATTTTAATTTAAATGATTTTATAAAAGCAATTAAATTTGATGAACTTAAAGTACCAAATATTCCCTTTTATAAAGCTAAAACTAAATCTTATTATGGAATTGAAGAAATGAAACGTGGTGAATTAGATTTTTTTAAAGCAACTGTTTTATCTAAAGACACTGAAGATATATTTATGTGTAGTGATATGCCAATGGAAGATATGGCAGAAGATATTTCTTTTGGAAAAAAATGGATGTTTGGAATAGCTATGTGTCTTAAAAAAGGTCTACATTTAAATATAATACATAATTTAGATAGACCTTTTAACGAAATGATGTTAGGCCTTGAAAGTTGGATACCTATTTATATGACAGGAAGTGTATCTCCATATTATTTAAAAAATTATAGTAATAACGTTTATAATCATTTAAATTATACATCTGGAAGTGTTATTTTAACTGGTGAATGTATAAATTCTTATCATAATAAAGGAAAATATTATTTAACTTCTAATAGTAAAGAGATAAATTATTATAAAGAAAAAACTAAACTTTTATTAAAAAAAGCTAGTCCTCTTATGGAAATATATACAAATGATAATAAAGATGCATTTAATGAATTTTTAAAAAAGGAAAAAAATAGTAAAAAAGATATGAAACGACTTTTAGCAAATTTACCTATTTTTACTATTGATGATGAGATATTAACAAAAATGTTAAAAAGAAATAAGTTAACAAAAGATGAAATTAAACTAGTATTAAATTATAAAAAAAATATGGAAAACACTACTTATAATATTTTAAAAAATAATACAATTGAAGACACTATATATAATAATGATTTTAATAATGATAAACCTTATTTATCACTTGAAAATATGTTTTTCAATAAAAATATATATTACACAAAAGATGAATATTTAAAGCATTTAAATTCTACTAAAAAATATTGTAAATCAAATAATAATTATAAATTAAATATCATAGATAACAAAGTTTTTAATAATATTTCAATTACTATTACAAATAATTATGTAATAATTTATAAAAATAATAATCCTCAGATTAAGTTTGTAATTAAACATAGTAAACTTGTCGATGCAATTAGTAAATTTAACCCATTAGTAATAGAAAAAAATTAGCGTTTGCTAATTTTTATATTCTTTCAATTTCATTATCTTTAAAACTTACATCTAAAAATCTTCTTGATGCTAAATAATCGCATAAATGAACGAACTTTTCATCATCTTCTTTAGGTATGGGTAAAACAATATTGCTTTTTTTATCAATATTCCATGGACCCATATGAGAACTTATAAGTCTAGCAACAGTTAAAGCATCATTTTTATTAATTATTAGATTTTTTTCATTTGCTATTATAAAGTTAGCCATATCAATAGGGTGAGAAAATTTTGTGTATTCACTTTTTTCTAATCCTTTTTTAAGTCCATCATGAAGCATAATAGCCATCCTTATCAAATCTTTTGTATGTTCATCAAAATCATACAGTGCTTTATCATTAAATAATTCTTCACAAATTTGAAGAGCAACTTTTACATGTCTTACAAGACCTCCTTCATTTAATGAAAACAAAGGATGATATTTTCCTGTTGTTGAAGCAGGCATTTCATAAAAATAATCAGGTAATTTATTTAATAAATAAATTGTATCCTTTCTTATATTATCATCTTTTATTCTTTCTAATTCTTTTTTAAATACTTCGCTTTTATTTTTCATATATATTACTCCTTATTATCTATAATTTAATTACACATTCTAGAACATCCGATATCACCATAACTTGTTTTTTTACAAGAAATACAACAATTTTTACCATCACTTCTTGTATAACATTTTGTACTGTAGCCATCATTACTTGAAGATGAAGTATCATCATTATTTGCACAACTTCTTACAAGTCCAATGATAAATATAATAATTACGATAAGAATAAGAATTGCTTTAAAATCTTCTTTCTTTTTATTTAGTTTTAATGTTATAAGATTTATAGATTGATCTATTAAACCAACTAGTTTTTCCTTTGATAAATTCCAGTTTAATAACATTTGAAGTTTTAAACTATTATAAGAGTTTATACTTTCTTTTATTTTTGTATATTCCTCAAGCATATTTTTTAATTCTTCTTTATCATCTGTTTTTGTAACTTGTTTATTTAATTCAATTATCCTATTATAATCCTTATAAACTCTATTATATAATCTTTTATATCTATAAATTGTTTCTTTTACTTCTTTGTTTTCTTTTTGTTCTTCTAAAAATTCTATTTCTTTAGCAGGGAGTTTATATTCAACAGTAAAATTATGCAAATGATTTTTAAGATATCTACAATTTACAAGATATAAATTATCTTTTTCATCTTTTTTAAAATTAGTAAATATTCCATAAATATATTCATCTTTTTCATATACAACAATTGGTTGATACTTAACTTTATATTTTTCGTTGTTAATCTCATCTGTTAAAATAAAACAATACTTTTCAATATCTTTATCATTTAAATCAATGATAACTCTTTTTCCTTCATCTGTCATAACAAACACACTTCCTTTAAATTTATTTTACAATAAAATAAAAAAAAATTCCACTTTTATAGAATTCTATTTCATTTAAAAAGGTGTGAACAAAACAAATTATTCACATCTTTTCTTATTTACAGCAACACTATTTATCTTTTTTTGCATCATTAATTATGATATAAGGTTCATAAATATCTTTATATTTGTTTAAGGTTTCATTCACATCAAACCAATAAATGTTTGTTAACATTTTGTCTGATGGGTCTATTTCTGTTCTTTCGAGGTTTCCTCCAAGCGATTTTAATGTTTTATCTGACGCAATATTATTAACGTCACAATCTAACATAACTTTATCTAATCCTAGTTTTTTTGCTTCAATCATCCCTAAATATAAATTTATTTTATTATAACCTTTTCTTCTTTCTGTAGGTCTTATTCCATATCCTATATGTCCTCCAAATTGTAACATTTTTTCATTTAAATTCCATCTAATATTAATGGTTCCTACAATTTTGTTATCACTTGCTCTTATTAGTAAAAATGTTCTTGCTGGGCATCTTTCAAACTTTTTTGAGTATTCTTCATTTTCCATATTCAAACATCTTTCTAAAACTTCTTCAAAAGTATAACCATCATATATTTTGTCTAATGAACCAGAACCATTTATATTAGAACCATATTCTACAAATTCATCAAGATATTCTATAATCTCATTTTTTCTTTCTAATGATGGACTTTCAAAGTAAAATTTTTCCATTATTATCACTTCCTATTACATTTTCTAATACACTAAACCAATTATTAAATAATTCTCCTATTTGCCAATTATCGCTCATATTCTTTTCTATATATTCCTTAATACTTTTATAGTATTCATTTCGTACGATTAAATAATTTCCAAATCCTGCATTAAACCAATTCCAACCATCTTCTAAATCATTAACTTCCCCACAAGAGCATCTAATAGATTCCATTAGTGGAAATGCTTTAAAGAAATCTTGTCTTGTAAAATTAACATCACCTAAATTAACATAGTAGTGGGTTAAATCTTTTAAGACTGCATGAAAAGCATTTGGTTCACCCATAGCGCCACCCTCAGCAACAAATATTGCAATAATATCTTCATATTTTATTTTGTTAATATTATCTTTAGTTAAATCTTTCATTTAATATTCCTCCCTTAACCACATATTAAATTCTACATCCAAAGGTATACCATCATATAGACTTATAAACTATTTTTGAAATTCTAAATACTTGTAATATGAATTTATTTTACTACATGCAGTATTAGACTCATAATTTGTTAATATTATTATACCATGAATATGTCATATATTTTTATAAATATAGTCAAATACATAAATCAAAATGACTCCAATCTTTATTTTGGTCTATTTTTTTGTAAATGAAAAAAACCGTATTTGCCCTTTATTTATGGGACTTTACGAGTTTTTTATCACAATATTACTTATATTTCTTACCACTGCCCACTCGTTAATTTCCTTTAAAAATGGGGCTTTTATTACCTTTATGTTTTAGTTTATTCCTACTAATCTCTATAAGAGTGGCTCTAGATTATAAAATCATTGCTTTTAATAAAATGAAAAGAATTAGTTTTTCCTTATTTTACTAAGCTTTTTTTAATTTTTTATTATATTTTTGTCCACACACAACTTGGCATCTATCACATATATTTTGCATTAAAATCATCATGAATTTTAATTAAATAACCATCTAGATATTCTAAAGCCTTTTTACTAATGTCCTCAGGAATACCATAAAATGCAGATGCTATACTACCTGTGATTGCTCCTATTGTATCACTATCTCCACCAAGTGCTATTGCATTTCTAATTGCATCTTCATAATCAGTTGATTCTAAAAATGCTCCTATTGATTGTTTAACTGTTTCTACACAATTAATATGAAAGTATTGTGGCTTCATAGTATCTATTTTTAGATCATCTATTTTGAAATAATTGTCCTCAATGTATTTCTTTATTTCATCTTTACTTTTTCCATTAAGTGCCATATGAATTGCTACAGCAGTAGCTTCTGATCCGTTTATACTATCAGGATGGTTATGTGAAACATTTGTAATGATTGCAGATAACTTTTTAATTTCTTCAATGCTTTTTGATACTACACCTACGGCACTAATTCTCATGGCTGATCCATTACCAAAACTACCATATGGTTTATGGTCTTCAGACATAATCCATCTATAAAAACTTGGACCATATCCACAGCTTAGATATTTTCTTCCGACTTCTGTCATGGATTTTATTACTTGTTCTTCAAGATTACTATAATCTTCTTTTGCTTCTAAAAATACTTTTGCTACAGCAAGTGTCATTACTGAATCATCTGTATATCTACAAAACTTATGTAAAAACTCAAATTCTTTACCATATTTATTATTTACTAGTTCAAATCTTGATCCTGCTATATCTCCAATAATTGTTCCTAATAAAACATCCTTATTCATTTCTTATTATCACCACTATTCATTTATAAATAGCTATAATTATTTACTCACTTAAATCTGCTTTAATATCAGCAACCATTCCTATTAAAGCTCTTTTTTTTAATTTACTTAAATCGAAGTTTTCTTTATGTACTGCTACAGGCATGTTACCAATTGCAGTATCTAAATTTATTATTGTAAACTTAATATTATTATCAGCTATATTTACCTCAACATCTTTAAAATCTATTACTTCGCCTATTATAAATGAACACGGTTCATTTACTCCTGTCATAACTCTTCCATCAGACATCATTCTTGGATCCATAGTAATCACTTTTTTACCAACTGCTGGTATATCCACTTCTTTACCTAATCCTAAATTTTTATTCATTTCATCTTCATTTTCAAACACATCTAATTGAAATGGAAATGCAGATAAATAAACATCTTTTTCCTTATTTTCTATATCTTCTGAAATAGTGTATCTATCAACTGTTTCTATATCAAAATGTTTTTCTTGTTCCAAATCATATACCATATAATACTCATTTGCCTCTGAAGATTCTTCTAATTTTTCTTCAAAATGCAATTTAGTTTTATGATCTGATAGCAATACAACATCTGTACCAACCAATTCAATATTATCAGGTCTTACCATTAAAGTAATTATCACTTTTCCTATTTTTTTCTTAGTACGGATATCTTTAAAAAATGTTGTCATATGTATTTTAGTTTTATCATCACTAACAAATACACTATCAGCCTTTTCTGTATATTTAGTTACAATATCAGAAAATAATTTTTTTCTTAAATCTTCTTCTTTATCTGCAATAAATGAATTAAAATGTACTGGCATACTATCACCTACCTATATTAATTATATCACGATTTTTGTATTATCGGGTATTATCTTATACAATTTAATTACAGATATAGCCAAACATCTAAATCAAAATGGCTCTAAAGTGGCTCCAACCCTAATTTTGGGCTATTTTTTGCTAAAAAGAAAAACTCGCGTTTTCCCTTTATTTATGGAGCTTTACGAGTTATTTTCCACAGCACTGTTTATATTTTTTACCACTTCCACACGGTCTTTTGTATTGGGGATTTTGGCAACTTTTGGGAGCACTTGGCTCGTTAATTCAGCACTTGGTTGCACTCGAGAGCACTCCGTAGCACTCGATTCAACCACCAAAACGTATGTAAAAACGTATGTAAAAAAATAGTTGTTTTAAAATCTTACTATTGTAATCAAACAATCATATTCTAAATATCAATTTTTAGTTTTTTACCTGTTTTTTTGTTAACTAAATAATAAATTGTAAATTCGTGTTTTGGCTTCGGGCAATAATACTCACTTTTTATATCATATATTTTCCTGCATTCTTCACAATCTATGTATGGGCCATATTCTTTAATTTGCCCCCATTCATTAGATTCGCTTTCTTTAATAATTTTTCCTTTTCCGCATTGACATTTAATAATTGTTGGTATATCTCTTTCATAACTCATCTTTATCATTCCTCACTTCCCAATTAAGTTTATTTTTTTTATCTAAATTATCCTTTGCTTTTAATAATTGTAAGTTTTTAAAATTGCAAAGTTTCAGTATATCTTCTTCAGTATTTGCTGTTGACAAAGGAATTATATGATCAACATGCACGTCTTCTTTTCCATCCCATTCTACACCGTAATTGTCCTTGTATGTTTTAAGTAAATATTCATTAAATGTACTAAAATCACAACCAACAATATCCTCAGTTTTTCCTCTTTTTTGTATTCCCCTTCTTCTAAAACTTTGATTTATCAAATGACGTATTTGAGATTTAAAATGAAATATATCATCATTCCTTCTTCTATCAAAAACATATTTTGTATGATACTCTCTAAGCTGTTCTTTATGGGTTTTTGCATATTCTTTTTTTCTTTGTAACATTACATCCCTATTATCTTTATAACTTTGATGTTGCTTTTCTAATATCACTTCTTTATTATCTATATAAAAGTCTTTAGTCCTACTCTTTTCACAATCCTTACACCAATTTCTATAATTATTTAAGTCTTTTCTATAATAGAATTCATCAAAAGGTTTTATTTGTTTACAAATACTACACCTTTTTAAATTTTGTTCTTTTAGAATATTGTTTTCTTTTTCTATATTCCTCTTTTCAACATATTCTGGATCTGACAATTTTTTGGTATAATATCTCTCCATGTTGCGCTCGTTCTCACAAACTTTACATATTAAATTGCCTTTTCTAAATTCAATAAATGGTTTTTCTATTTTGCAATTTTTGCATATTTTAAACTCAGGTATTATTTTTTCTTTTTTTGGTTTCTTATTCACTTTTCTTTTTTCTTTTTGCTTATCTAATAAACATCTCTTACAATCTAATCGATATCTTTTTATTTCACTTCTATAATAAAATTCAGATGTTGATTTTTCTATACCACAAGTTCTACAAATTTTAGTTTCCATACAAACCTCCTTTCTTTAAAGATTAAAATTGTTATTTTATTATATCACATATCTTTATTAATTTATCGTTTGTTGTAAATTATTACAATTTTTAGGTATAAATTAACGTATGTAAAACGTATGTAGAGACCATTTTTGAGACAAAATTACATAAAAGTTGTAATCATAGAAAAACCCGCAATCCCTTTATTTATGCGGGTTTGCAGGTTTATTTACCACAACATTGTTTATATTTCTTTCCACTTCCACAAGGAATAATTTACAATTTTTGAGTAATCTTTTCCTTTTAAATTGGCTTTTTTTATTTTAAAAATGCAATTTTTTGTTGAATAATTGTAAGTTTTTATTCAACAACGTATCTAATAACGTATCTAAAAAAATTGATTTAAATTCTGTCTGCATATGGCAATGACTTTATAAAATTTTCAATATAATTATAATCAACTTTACCATCAGGAGTCGTCGGTAATTTTATTTTTGTTTGCTTAATTTTTCCTTGATTAAATTTTATTCCATAATTGTATCTAAAATTTTCCTTATTAATAATTGTCACAAAAAACAAACCAATATATTTATTCATTTTAAATTTTGGAATTAGCAACTCAACATGATCTGATGCTGAAAAACAATTCTCTTGATATGTACAATAGCCTAAAACAGCACTATCAACAGTTAGAACATTTCCTTGTTCAGTAAAACAATCATAATATCCTGCTATCCCGTTATTTTTTGCTTGCGTTGTAACATATGGATACTTGCCTCTACCTATTTCCTCTAATTTTGTTAATGGTGTTGTAGAAGATCCTGTAACATCGAATAAATCTTCAATTTTGAAATATTTCCAATTAGTAATATCAATTTTTTTGTTTGATGATTCATTATTTGTAGTAATAATATTTATATCCACATTATCTACCCACTTTGGTAAAGAATCCGGTAAAATTATATCAGCTAATGTTTTGTTTGCCTGTCTACCATAATTGTACTTATAGGCATTAAATTTTATTGCAGTGCACCAAAACAATTTTTCTTTTTTTGTCATCTCATATTTAGGCGTTAAAACAAATAAATCTCTTCCACTATAATATGGTTTTTCTTGCAAAAAAGTAGATAGAACACTACCACCCGCAGCACAGCTAATGGTTCCTGCTGGTTGTGGTTCAATACCATCTATTAATTTTACTCTAGCAGATACTCCATTATTTTCTGCAGTTCTTGATACAAAATTTACGTAATCTGGATCATTATCATCTGCAATTTCACAATTAATCAATTCTAAATCTACCCCATATCTTACGTCAAAAATATCGCTAACTCTCATTTTCGCCATCTCCACTACACACTAAATATCCCAAATATTCAGCGACAGTTTTCTCAAAATCTTTCTGAGATAATTTAGAATAATCAGTTTCCATATATGCTTCTGCCAACCATTCGTCTGAAGCAGATACTTTTTTATTTACTGATAAACCAATCTCTTCTTTTCTATTTCGATATAACTCAAGCCATCTTTTCTCAACATTTTTCCACGAATCCTTATATTTTTCAACTCTACCTAGGTTTTTTCTTTTTTCAAATCCATCATCTTTATAATATCCAAAGAAAGTAGTTTCATTAGGTGATTTATCATGTCTAATTCCCAAATTAAATATCATACAACAAGCAACAACATTTGCTCCTGGATAAAACATATCAGATGGTAGCGAAAAAACTGCATCCAATGTATTTTCTTCAAGCATTTTTTCTTTAAAGATTTTTATATCACCCTTTGTTCCAATAGCACATTGCATTGGTAAAAGAACAGCTAATTTTCCTCTTTTTAATAGATTTGCAATATAATATACATAATGTAATCCCTTAGATGGATCTGTTGTCGTTTTACTATCCCAAGTTTCAACGTACTTTTGATTTGACTGTTTTCTTGTTGCATTATATGGAGGATTCATTAGTACAGTATCAATATTTGCTGCTTTAATCCATTCATCATTATCGAACATGCTTCCTTGCTTTATATTTGAATTTCCATCACCATGAATTAACATGTTCGTAGTTGATAACCCAAATGCAACATCTTCATATTCTATTCCATAAATTTGGTTTAACTTTACATTGTCTTTTTCTGCTTTTGTGTCACAATCATCCATAGCTTCAGTCATAGCTCTAACTAAAAACGCACCACTTCCACAACATGGATCTAACACTCTTGAATTTCTATTAACATTTAAAACATGACACATAAACTGAGTAATATGATCTGGTGTAAATGCTTGATTCTTATCAGCTTTACCAACATATTTATTAAATGTAGTAAAGAATAGATTTAATAAATCCTGACCCTGAGTACTTTGATCATTTATGTAAGGCAATATATCTTTTTCAATTGAAGTTAATATTTCGGTCATTTGCTCATTTGTTAATTCCCTAACATCTTGTGAACTAAGAACATTTTTCTCCAACAGTACAAGTTTTTCTGCTTTGTTTATATTATCATTTAATAGTTTTTCAAGTTTTTCTCTTACACCAGCTATTACTTGACTTGTTGTTAAATTATTATAAACTAACCCATTTTTTAACGCTAATAAACAGGTACCAACAAACTGGCTCCTTATTTTTTCTTTTATTCCATATTTGTGTAACAATTCATTCAAATTATATGTATTTTGTATTACTTTTAACTTGTCATTTTTAGTACCAAAATAAATGTTTTCATATTCATCAAATGATTTTATTTTTCTTTCATCATCAATATTATTTTCAAATGAAATCCTTAAATCATCGCCATACCAAACTTTGATTCTATCATCATTTGTATTTGCCAATATAGCTATTATTTTATTATTACTCAATTCCTTTTCACAATTAATATATGTCTGTATTTGTTTTATAAGTTCTTCATTATTCCACTTGCTAAAATCATCTTTTGTTTCTACTAAAATTGATATTTTATCATTTGAAAATCTTAAATCGATAAATTGATAGACTCTGCCGGAACTATTTTCTTGATAATCCTCAACATTTTTACCTATTTTACTCAATGCCTTTTTATAACTAAATTCTTCATTTTCAATATTGCTTGTCAAATATTTTTCACCTATCGTTGATATAATCCTACTTCTTTTCATTTTCTTTTCACTACTCCTTTTTTACATTCATATAAATCCATAATATCCACCATTTTTAAATATTCTTTAAAATCTATTACTACCACATAGTCTTGACCATTTTTTGTAACTCGCAGTGGTTTTTTAGACTCATGAACTTTTTTAAATAATTTTGCAGCTTTTCCTTTGTTAAAATCTCTCGAAAGTGCCATGTCTTCAATATACTTATTTATTTCTTGCATATACACCCTCCTATTATTCTTATAATAATTATATCAAATGACATTACATTTGTAAATATAATTGTAATGACATTTTTAAGAAAAAAACGTATCTAAAACGTATCTAAACGCTTTTTTGAGGTAAAATTACCTAAAAATTGTAAGTAACAAAAAACTCGCAAGCCCTTTATTTATAAGGCTTTGCGAGTTTATTTTCCGCAACATTGTTTATATTTTTTACCAGAGCCACATGGACATGGATCATTTCTACCTATTTTTTCTTTTTTTACTTTAGTATGAACTTTAGCAGTTTCATCACTTCTGTTAGTACCAGTTGGTTTTACAACTTGTTTTCTTTCAACATTTTGTCTTATTTCTGCTCTTAAAAGATATAATGTTATATATTTATCAATATTTTCTAACATCTTTTCATACAAATCATAACCTTCCATCGTATAAGCACGAAGTGGATTATCTTGTGCATATTGTCTTAAAACAATACCCTCCATTAAATGTGACATCGTAGTTATTTGTTCCATCCAATATTTATCAATAACATTTAAACTTATTACTTTTTCAAATTCATTAGTTATTTCAATTGGTAAATCTTTTATTTTATTTTCGTATTCACTTACTACTTTATCACTTAATAATGAAATTATTTCATCAACATTTTTACCTTCAAGTTCTTTTTCTTTTACCTTATTTCTTAATAAATTATTATTAATGTAATCTATAATATCTTTTTTATCTTCCTCTTTTAGATTATCTTTTTCATCAAGGTGAGATTCAACAATATCAACAACATGATTTTTCATACTTTCTAATACATCTTCATGTACGCTTTCTTTATCTAATATTTCATTTCTTTTATTATAAATACTTTCTCTTTGTGTACTTACAACATTATCATAATCTAAAATATGTTTTCTATTATCAAAATTATTTCCTTCAACTCTTTTTTGTGCTGATTCAACAGATTTACTAAACATTTTACTTCTTATAGCCATTTCATCTTGCATACCAGTTGATTCCATAATCATTTTAATTCTATCAGAACCAAACCTTCTCATAAGATCATCATCCATTGCTATATAAAATTGAGAGAATCCTGGATCTCCTTGACGTCCACTTCTACCACGAAGTTGGTTATCAATTCTTCTTGATTCATGTCTTTCTGTACCAAGTACACAAAGTCCTCCAAGTTCTTTTACTCCTTCTCCTAATTTAATATCTGTTCCACGACCTGCCATATTAGTTGCAATTGTAACTGCACCTTTTTCTCCAGCTTTTGCTATTATTTCAGCTTCACGAGCATGATTTTTAGCATTTAATATTTCATGTGGAATACCTTTTTTACGAAGTAAAGTTCCTATTTCTTCACTCGTTTCAATAGCTATTGTTCCCACTAAAACTGGTTGTCCTTTTTTATGACGTTCTTCTATTTCTTTTACAATAGCATTATACTTAGCATTTTTATTAGCATAAATAAGATCAGGCATATCAATTCTTTGAACTGGTCTATTAGTAGGAATAGTAATTACATACATATTATATATATTTCTAAATTCTTCTTCTTCTGTTTTAGCAGTACCTGTCATACCACTTAATTTTTTATACATTCTAAATAAATTTTGAAATGTTATTGTAGCAAGTGTTTTTGTTTCTTGTTCGATTGCTACACCCTCTTTAGCCTCGATAGCTTGATGTAACCCTTCAGAAAATGCTCTTCCTGGCATCAATCTACCAGTAAATTGATCTACGATTATAATTTCACCATTTTGAACTACATAATCAACATCGTTTTTCATAGAATAATTTGCATGCAATGCTTGATTTATAAAATGGACTAAACTAGTATTATCCATATCATATAAATTACTAATATGATAATAATTTTCAGCAAGTTTTACACCCTCATCAGTAAGATTTACTTTTTTTGTTTTTTCATCAA
>ERZ773192.1070-NODE-1070-length-30171-cov-14.250797_pt1 | contig 30171 bp, 31 predicted proteins | sample MGYA00581010_ERZ773192 | MGnify/ENA primary metagenome ERZ773192 (study PRJEB29015, sample SAMEA2737741) | human gut metagenome | biome: human gut; feature: human-associated habitat; material: faeces | place: China | collected 2012 ...
CAGGACTCCATACACCTCTTGTGTATTCAGCCGCATATGCAGATCTTCTCATCTTGACTCTTGCGTATATCTTATTTTCCTCTCTGACCCTATTGGTGAAGCTGGCCTTTACCCCCTGCTTGATCATATGTGCATTGGACTTATTTTCTGCATTATATCCATCCAGAGTATCAGTTCCCTGAACTCTGTAATACAGGTTAGGACCGCTTGTAGGATGTATATACACCTTTGTATAATCTGTCTTCAGCCTGCTCTCTGTATATCCGACAGAACTTATACTTTTAAAACTGTAGTCTGTATCCAAATAATTCGGGTAAGTTCCCGGATCTTTTGCAAACGCAGTACCGGCTGCCCCTGCAGCCCCTGAAAAAGCCATAGCTCCCGCCATAGTAAACATAACTACCTTCTTCTTTAAATCTTTACCTATTTTCTTCATAACTTATCTCTCCTTCATAAATTTAATTTTCATTTTAAAACTCTCAACCATTTCAAACTTAACGGTCTTTTTGCCATCAAATAATCAGCCTATATGATGGCTATCTGTCCATTATGGGTTTCTTGATATCATCTGGTTCTTCCGGTTGATACCACTGCCCCCTACAACAAAGCGGAACCATAGCTGCAACCAATGTAGCAACACCACATATCCGGGAACTGTATTTTACAACCAGTTTCTCCATGAATTTCTTCATTGCAAATTTCCCCTTTCTCATTCGTTTTTGTGTTTTCATCCTACCATGAGAAGACATTCTGCAACCAAATTTATCTGCGAACGGTCAAAAATAGGGGGTGAATGAAACAAACTGCCCGTTCACCCCTCATTTTTGACCGTTCACAGATTATTTCCGTCTAACATCAAAGGAAGATTGTATAATGAAGTAATTAATTTTTAGGGGGAATTACATGATCTTATCCGAAAGAACAAGCAAAAAAATCGTATCCATAATGGTTACGAATAACAAAATTAATAATAACCTTGCTGAAGCTTATGAATATTGCATTGATTTCGCTTTAGACCTGATATTTTTCAATCTCAGTCTGCTCATTGCCGGTTTTATCACTCACAACTTTATTCTGTCAGTCATATACGTATTCATGCTTGTACCGGTCAAAATGCTTGCGGGTGGCGCCCATGCAAGTTCACCCATAAGCTGCTTTATTCTTTCATGGTCGATATACACCACCTGTATCCTGTTGTGCCATGACCTTCCCGATGTCAGAATACTGAACATAATAATCTACAGCCTTGCTGGTATTGGTATATGTATACTTGCACCGGTTGAGCACAAAAACAAACATTATTCAGGCGCCGACAGAATCAGAAGCAAACATTGCTGCACACTTTTGCTTGTAATTATTTTTATATTGCTCATTATTATGGTATCATTTCATCTGTACAGGTATTGCAACATGATCATGCTGTGCAGCATCATTATATTTGCAAATCAGATTATTGGACATTTGCAATTGCACTTTCATAAGGAGGGACCGCTATGAAACTGAATATAGCCATCTGCGATGACAACATTGATTTTATGAATAAACTTGAAAAGATGCTTGTTACATACTCGATGAAAAGTGAAATTGATATTCACGCAGACAAGTATCCAAGCGGTCACAACCTGTTGGAGGCATACGACCAGGAAAATGCTTTAAGATATCAGGTTATCATGCTTGACATAGAGATGCCCGGAGAAAATGGCATATCCATAGCAAGGGAGATCAAACGGGGTTATGACTTTAGTGTATTGATCGTATTTATAAGCAACTATCCTGAATACATGATGGATTCTTTCTCGGTCCATCCTTATCACTTTTTGCAAAAGCCTTTGACAATTGAGACTCTTGACGCTCTGATGAACGATATAGAAACCTATTATAGGAAAACCCAGACCCTGATCTCTATCATCAGCGATGACTCCATTGAGCATACTATAAATATCAATGAAATCGTCTACATAGAGTGCATAGATTCTGCCAGCCGTACACTGGCATTTCATATGACCGATGCCCAGATACACACAACCGGAACACTATCTTATTGGGAAAAAACCATAAATGACAAAGCATTCATACCATGTTCCAGGAGTGTCATCGTAAATTTGCAGTTTATACATTTTATCCAGGATAACTCCATTGTACTGAAAACCGGGGATATCATAGGTGTCAGCAAAAGAAACAAAAAAACACTTGTAGACAATTTTATGAATAAGATAGTGTCCTTACACGACAATTGATTGAGAGGCGGTCATTATGAATTACATAATCAGTGCAATAACTTATATTTTCGATATATTTATCATATCCTCATATCTGAAAAGCATGCTGAAAAACTTCAAGAAAAAATATTCCGTATGGTACGTTATATCGCTCGCTTCCGTTGAAATACTACTATATGTCAACGAGCGGCTATCTACCCACTACAGCTTTATTCCGACAACTATCACCACCCTGGCTATAAGTATGCTGACCACATTTGGTTTGAGTTTCTTCTTTGCAAATACAATAAAAGCCAGAATCCTGACTGCTTTATCCTTTCAGGTTCTGGTTTCTCTTGGTGAGACATTTTTTACCTTTATTATCACGAACTTCAATCCCTCCATACTTCAGATCACTGACCGGATTCTGCTGTACAGTATCATGAACCTCGGATCTAAAGTCATGCTTTTTCTTCTATGCATGGTAACTTCTCTTTTTTTCAGGAATGTAAAATATGAACATCCAGTGGAATACAGCATACTGCTGTTCACGACACCGGTGATAACCGTGACTATTTTTTCATTTACGCCACTGCAGTTCCTGTCTGAAAGCAACAATCTGCTGTTTTATGAGATTTTGTTTGTATGCCTTACTTTGCTGAATATCGTCAATTATGTTCTTATTCAGAAAACATTTGCCGCAACAATCATAAAGTATACAAATATGAATATACAAAGGCAGTTGGATTTTCAAAAGAAAAAGTATGAACAGCTTGGGGAGTCATACAGACAGACAAGACGAATTATACACGATGTAAAAAATCATTACTTCTACATACAGGAGCAGATAAACAACCATCACTACGACCAGCTTCTGGACTACACTTCCGCCGCTATCCATGATATGGAGGATCACTATGCCAAGTATAACACCGGCAACCTTGTTATTGATTCTTTCCTGACAAGCTATGACAATCTGGCAGTAAAAAATAATATATCTTTTTACACCAGGTTAAATCTTGACTTTAACCGTATCCCGGTTGGCGACTATGACCTGTGCACCATACTTGGCAATATCCTTGATAATTGTATAACCGCCTGCAGGATTTGCAACAATGGTGACAAATATATCAGCATCTCTATTGAAACAACTGATGATGACCGTTTTGTCATCCATTGTGAAAACCGTGCACCTGAAGAAGAAACTACCAGATCACGCCGTTCTATAAACCACGGTTTTGGCATGAACAATATCCAGCAGGCAGTGGAAAAATACCATGGTTATTTTGTTTTTAAGCACTCCGGGGATATCTTCTATACAGACATCCTGGTGCCGATCATAGAAGAGTCAAAGAGACTGTACAACGGACATACTTTTAAAAAATCTAATAATATCGTGTCATAATTATCATATAAAATCAGGCGTGGATCACACATAGTGTATACCCACGCCTGTTGAATTTCACCGTCTATACTTTCTTTTATCTGGCTGCAAGCTTTTTCTATCCCCTTAAATCAGTCCTGCTGCGACCTTTTTTTTGATCATATATAAACCACTAGTTACCATACACAATTATATGGATTACTTTCCAAGTGGCTTGCCTGTGAGTTTCTCGTATCCCTCAAGGTAGATGTCAATAGTCTTCTGAGCGACATCCTCTGGAAGCTTCCATCCCTTGTCCGGGTTAGCCTTCAGCCAATCACGTGCGAACTGCTTGTCAAATGATGGCTGACCATGTCCTGGCTCATATACATCTGCCGGCCAGAATCTTGAGCTGTCCGGTGTGAGCATCTCATCACCGAGAACAATATTGCCGTTCTCATCAAGACCAAACTCAAACTTTGTATCTGCAATGATGATTCCTCTTGTAAGTGCATACTCTGCACACTTCTTGTAGAGTGTGATCGTGTACTCCTTGAGCTTTGAAGCGTACTCCTCGCCCTTTCCTGGGAAGTACTTCTCAAGGTGAGCAATACTCTGCTCATATGATATATTCTCATCGTGATCGCCAATCTCGGCCTTTGTTGATGGTGTGTAGATAGGCTCCGGAAGCTTATCAGACTCCTTAAGTCCCTCCGGAAGCTTGATTCCACATACTGTGCCGTTCTCCTTGTAGCTTGCCCATCCGCTGCCTGTGATATATCCACGCACGATACACTCGATTGGAAGCATCTCGAGTTTTCTGCACATCATGCTGTTGCCATCGAACTTCTCCTGCTGGAAGAACTCTGGCATATCTTTTACATCAACTGAGATCATGTGGTTAGGAAGGATGTCCTGTGTCATATCAAACCAGAACTTTGACATCTGTGTCAGAACTGTTCCCTTCTTGGAAATTACATTGTCAAGAATGACATCGAAGCAGCTTATACGATCTGTAGCTACCATGATCAGACTGTCTCCATTGTCATAAATCTCACGTACCTTACCTTCTTTGATTGGCTTTAATTCCTGCATTTTTTTATCTCCTTGATATTTGTATTGTGTCATCAGGCACATACCCGACAACCCACGCACATAGATGTGCGGTTTTTGAAAATACCTGTTAGAAATTGTATTCATATAAGTGTGTATCACTTTTTATGGCTGCTTGTCAAGGCTTTGACCGTCCTCAAAATTTTTTTCTCAAAATTTGTCAAGGTTTATGCGCTCCCCAGGATTTTTATTGTGTAAAAGCACATTTTTCATCTTTACAATGTCATTTGTGATGGCTATAATAACAGAGCACAATATCTAGTGGGTGTCTCACATTATCTCCACCAAATATATTGTGTTTACATTATTTGTCGCAAGCGTCAGCTTGACGACCTACGCACGCATCAGCGTGCTACCTATTTATTTGTCACAGGCGTCAGCCTGATGACCTACGCACGCATCAGCGTGCTACCTATTTTATTTGTCTCAGGCGTCAGCCTGATGACCTGCGCACGCATCAGCGTGCTACCTATTTTATTTGTCGCAAGCGTAAGCTTATTTTCTTTATAAATAATTCCATGCGGCATGGGCAGCCGCATCTACTATATGACGTCAAACCAGACCTGAAAGGTCTGATTTCAGTTAATTTGAATGATTGGAATATTAAGATTAAATTTAGCATTGAATTGGAAGAGGGAGGCTATTGTTGTGTCAGAGGAAGCTAAAACACACGTACATGTAATCAAAAGAAATGGAGAAGAGGTGACATTTGACCTGTCAAAGATAGAGAATGCCATCAGAGCTGCCAACAATGAGGTTGACAAACTCCACCAGCTTAACGAATACCAGGTTCACGCCATAGCGGATAATCTGGAGAAACAGATAGAGTCGATGTCCCACGCAGTCCACGTGGAAGACATTCAGGATATGGTCGAGACAGGCATCATGGAGATGCGAGGCTACGAGGTTGCACAGAAGTATGTGCGTTACCGTTACAAGAGAGAGCTCGCACGTAAATCCAACACCACGGACAACGGAATTCTTGCGCTCATAGACCATATGAACGAGGAGGTCAATCAGGAAAACTCCAACAAGAATCCAGTGATCAACTCAACCCAGCGTGATTACATGGCTGGCGAGGTGTCCAAGGATCTCACAAAAAGAATGCTTCTGCCTGAAGATATTGTGGAGGCTCATGAGGCGGGAATCATACATTTCCATGATTCAGACTACTATGCTCAGAAGGAGCACAACTGTGACCTCATCAACCTTGAGGATATGCTGCAGAACGGAACCGTGATCAGTGAGACCATGATTGAGAAGCCACACAGCTTCTTCACAGCATGCAACGTCACAACTCAGATCGTGGCACAGGTTGCCAGCAACCAGTACGGCGGACAGACATTTACCCTGTCCCATCTGGCACCATTTGTGGATGTGAGCAGAAAGAAACTCCGTGCACAGGTCATCGAAGAACGCAAGGAGTGCGGAGAATCACTCGACGACGCAATCATCGACAAGATCACAGAGAAGAGACTGTTAAACGAGGTCAGAAGCGGAATACAGACTATACAGTATCAGCTCATCACGCTGATGACATGTAACGGTCAGGCACCATTTGTCACCATGTTCATGTATCTGGATGAGGTCCCTGAGGGACAGACAAGGGATGACCTGGCACTCATCATAGAGGAGGTCCTGAATCAGAGGATCAAAGGAGTCAAGAACGAGAAGGGAATCTGGATCACACCGGCATTTCCTAAGCTTATATATGTTCTGGACGAGGACAACATCACCACAGATTCCAAATACTGGTATCTGACCAAGCTTGCCGCCAAATGCACCGCAAAGCGCATGGTTCCTGACTACATCTCCGCCAAAGTCATGAGAGAGATGAAGGACGGCGACGTGTATCCATGCATGGGCTGCAGATCATTTCCTACAAAGGAGGACGGCATCAGGAATCCTGATGGATCCCGCAAATATTACGGACGTTTTAACCAGGGTGTCGTGACCATCAATCTTGTTGATGTGGCATGTTCATCATACGGCGACATGGACAAATTCTGGAAGATCCTGGACGAACGTCTTGAGCTTTGTCACAAGGCACTCAGATGCAGACATGAAAGACTGCTCGGAACCATATCAGATGTTGCTCCTATACTGTGGCAGCACGGTGCGCTGGCAAGGCTTAAAAAAGGCGAGAAGATTGACAAGCTGCTCTTCGGCGGCTATTCAACCATTTCCCTTGGCTATGCAGGTCTCTGCGAGATGTGCGTCCGCATGATCGGCAAGACTCATACATCCGATGAGGGCAAGAAATTTGCCCTTGCAGTTATGCAGAAACTCAACGACAAATGTGCTGAGTGGAAGGCAGCTGAGAATATCAGCTACTCTGTATATGGAACTCCAATGGAGTCAACCACTTACAAGTTCGCAAAGAACCTGCAGAAGCGTTTCGGAATCATCCCGGGTGTTACAGATAAGAATTATATAACCAACAGCTATCATGTACACGTAACTGAACAAATTGATGCCTTCAGCAAATTAAAATTCGAGTCAGAATTCCAGAAGCTGTCTCCGGGTGGCGCCATCAGTTATGTCGAGGTTCCAAACCTCCAGAACAATATAGACGCAGTTCTTGAAGTCATGAAGTTCATATACGACAACATTCTCTATGCTGAACTGAACACCAAGAGCGACTATTGTGAGAAATGTGGCTATGACGGCGAGATCAAGATAGTGACAGACGACTACGGCAAGCTGGTGTGGGAGTGCCCTAACTGCGGCAACCGTGACCAGAACACTCTCTTCGTCGCAAGGCGTACCTGCGGTTATATCGGAACCCAGTTCTGGAACCAGGGACGTACACAGGAGATAAAGGACAGAGTGCTTCATCTGTAGAATAGACCATATTAAAAAGAAATATTATTAATAAAACCACAGGCAGTCAAGTTGTTTATGAGCTTACCTCAAAAATCAACTGACTGCCTGTGGTTTTTATCACTTCCGTACTTCATTACATTTTTATCAGGATCTATCCTACCCTCATGTAAGCGGCATCATCTGCAAAATCTGGCTGATCTGAAACAAATTTTATAATATCTGCCGATTGCGCATATGGATTCTCACTGATATAGGTAGTGAGGATTTCTAATCTTGTCGTATTTTTCTCAGCATAATGTACCATAGCTGACACAAATTCAAAATATGAATCTTCAACCTTGTTGAGCATTTCTATTAATTCTTCCATTTGCAGCCTCCTTACATTTCCACTCTCATATATATATTATAATTATCGTATCCATGATTCTCGAAATAATACCAATACGGTTTATTATCTATACCATACAATATGTGAATAGCATACGGTTTTCCCTCATATTTGCCATAATTTGTATTTATCTCTCCACAGATCTTTGCATACTCTGCACCATCCAGGATAAACGTACTATAAATAAAATTCATCTATTCTCCTATCATTCATAATATCATCTGCACAAAAAACACACAAGCTATACTTAAAAAGCATTATATACTATAAAGCACGATAAGAGATGTAAATGTAAAATTAATACGTCTAAATGTACTATTTTTCCCCTAGAACTCCTGCCAAAGGTTCATTTTCTTGGCATTCTCCACTATATCTATACAACTTCCATCTAGTGCGTTGATGCACACGATTTGTGATATCTCTCCCTGGGAATTTTCACCCCGAAGCTCCTCGCTCTGTGTAAATACCCATGCTGGTATGTAACACAGACTGCCTGAATCATCTGCGGTTGCTATATATTTGAGCTCAACCTTGTTAAAGGCTATCTTGCCATATCTAGTCTGATATTTTTCATAATATGCAGCGATGTTTTCATTTGCTTTGGCAATCATGTCATCCCAGCTCAGTATGTTCACATCCTCATCTTTAAGGGATAACGGATCCGTGTATAGATCTGCGTACATGCTTATGATTCCATCATCATTTATGCACATAATTGCGTAATCATTGATATCCATCATATATCCGTTCTGGCTCTGAAGATTATCCACGTTGTATATCGTACCCATTCCGGTCTTTGCGCCGTATATAGTTCTGTTTAGCAGGATCGAATATCCATCCACCTTGCTCTGCAGGACATCTCCGTCGTCATTTGACCAGATTCTCACAAGGGGCTCCACGCTGGTCTTCTCCATTCCATCTATTCCCATCTTGCTGAGGAAATTCATTGCCTCTGATATTGCATCACTCTCTGTCATCTTGCTCTCATTTGCAGCATCAGTCAGGTCTACATTGGTCGCCTGGCTCACGCCTGTCACATAAGTGTACTCAGCTCCGCTCACGCCATCCAGATACTTGTTGTTCTCTGTCTCAGTCTCTGAAAATGACACAAACATTCCTGCATCGTACTTTTCATCTCCACATTCTGACACTGACAGTGAATATTCTTTGTCTCCATACTTTCCTATATACTCACCATATGGATCATCATAATTCTCAAGTGCAGGAAGAGAATCCGGTGCATCCTTCATCTTTTTCTTGTACTCCTCTATCTGGCTGTCATACCAGGCATCTGATGAATCATCCCCCTGATCTGCTGCCTGCTTCTTGTACTTCTCAGCCATCTCGATCATATTTTTCAGCTCATCCTTTGTCTGCATATCATCTTTTCTGATATAAATTCCCTGCGACTTGTCAAGCGAGCCTTCAACTATGCTCTGTATCTGTGATGCATCAAACTTCATGGTACTGTAATAAACCTTCTTCATCTTATCCGCATCAGGAACCTCTATTGAATCAGCCACACAGCTTATCTCCGAAAGTCCGGAATTTCCTACATCAAATGTCTGGTCACATTTGTCCGGCACACCAAGACTCTTTGCCAGTCCGCTCTTTCCCGAGTCTTCTCCTGCATCGTCACTGTATCCGCTGCCCGAACCATCTCCATCAAGTGAATAATCTACCTTCTTACTTCCACAGCCGCAAAGCTGCGTAGCCATCACTCCCACCAGCACGCATGCCGCAATTCTTGTCGCTCTCTTTGATCTTCTCATAATATTTTTCCTCTCTTTCCTATTTGTGCGATTACCTTGTCAGAGTTTTTATTCCGCCATCGCCATCATCATAACTGAACCAGGTCCCCAGTGTCTTTGAGGTCTCAGCTATGTCTATAAGACTTCCATCAATTGCATTTATGTACACCATCTGCACTATGTTATGATATGCAGCGCCATCATCTAAAATGTCTTTATCATCTTCCTCAGTAAGCATCCATGCCGGAACATACGCAAGACTTCCGTCATCCTTTCTGCACGGCACATACAAAAGCCTGGCACTGTCAAATTGCACCTTGGAGTATGCCGTAGGATATTTCCTGTAATACTCTGAAATGTTGTCATTTGCCCGCTCCAGCATATCAGTCCAGCTAAGCAGCCCTTTATCTTCCCTGACAAATGAATCCGGATCCGTAGTCAGCCTTGCTCTCACACTGAACACACCTTTATCATCTACATACACCGAAGCAAGATCACCGTCATGCATGACATATCCCTTATCATTTTTCAGGTTATCTACACCAGTGGGATCCTCGTACACCACAGGGATTCCGGCGATCTGTCTGCCAAATTGAAATACATAACCATTTTTTTCTGTCTTTATGCACGTCATACTTCCGTCGAGCCACGTCCTGATCACAGCCTGAGAACTCCTGAATGCCATCCCCGATATTCCGATCTTATCTAGAAATTCCTGCGCCATGATCCTTGCAGAATTCTCGTCCAGACTGCACACATTCTGCTCATCTCCGGCATCCACTCCAGAATCAACCTCACCCACGGTCTCGGTGACAACCGCATCAGGCACATTTGCCAGATAATTCTGGTCACGGCTTGCATCTGCGCTGTACTCAACACTCACGCCTGATGCCCCTTCATCATTGTCTCCTCCGGATATCCACAGACTAAACTTATCTCCATCATTCTGACCTACATATATCTTGTCTGATGTATACTCTGCCACCGGTCTGTAGGTATCAGGAGCACTCGCCATTCTGATTTTCTCAGCAGCGATATCACTGTCATACATATCTGCCACATCCGTTTTCCCTTCTTTAAGAGCCTGGTCACGGTACGCTTCGATAAGGTCTATCCCCTGCTGTATTTCCTCCTTTGTCATATTCTCATCACCATCGCCGCGGCAGTATATACCCTCCGACTTGTCAAATACGCCCTCCACCATGGATTGTATTTTTTCCTGAGTCAGTTCTATCCTGTCGAAACCAACAATGTACGCTCTATCCGTCCCTGGCACATCTATGTCATCGGTGTCCAGACTTATCTCCGAAAGCCTGGATTTCCCTGTGTCAAATGTGGTCTTACAGGAATCTGGTACACCAAGCTTCGCCCTTAGCGATGTCCCGGCATCCTCCTGTATGGAATCTCCGTATATGTATGTTGTCCGGGCCTCTCCCTGCGCAGAATTCCCATTCACCATCTCACATCCACACATGGACAGTGATATAGCACCAGCCATTATCAGAGCCAATCTTCCGGAGTATTTTGTCATGTCTATCATACATTTTTTCATCCCTTCTTTTTCATAACTCACCTGTTTGCATTAGGTGCGCCTGCCAGGGCTTTTCCCCTCTCTTGATGAAATTTTACTTGAAAATCTGATTAAGAAACAATTACCCTCTTCTTTAAGAAATTCTTAAGAGTTCCTGCCCCCAGATGGCATATCAGACCACAGTTAAGCTTCTTCTATTCTGGTCAAAGGGAAAAATTGCTGTTAAACAAAAAAAGATCCTTCCCGCCCAGCAGCCAGCCAGGCAGAAAAGATCTTTGTAATTCTCCGTATATCATTAAGCCCCTGCAAATACGAGGAGCAATATCACACCCACAAGTGTCAACACACCGCCGACAAGAAAAGCCGTCTTAAACCACTTCTCTTCACCTGTTATATGCTCAAATGTATCGTCCTCAACCTCCACGTAACTTAGTGCCGTCATTACCAGAAGTCCAAGCCCGGTAAATATTGCAGACACAGGAGGAATCTTTATAAATGGAAGAACATACAAAATAAAATATACAATGTCACATCCCAGAAAGATAAACAGCTTTTTTCCATACTTTTCCAACATAATACATACTCTCCTTTATCCGGTATTTACATCAGCTTGTATAATAACACCATCGGCTCACGGACTCAAGCCCGGCTGCGCTTTCCCTTTAATTTCTTTATTATATCGTCACATCCACATACGGCACTTATCCCCACAGCAATCCCGAGGACAAACAGTATCGTATCATTGCCACGTGCACTAGCCGTCACCCAGTCCGAGTCAAATGCCGCGCTCAGGGTATAGTATAGCGGTGCTCCGGGAAGAAGCGGTATAAGCCCCACTATCAAATACTGATTTGCCGGAGCTTTCATTATCCTCGCGGCAGCCTCAGCAAAAATTGCTGCCCACAAACTGGCAATAAGTGAAGGAACAAACACATCGTCTACGACCTTTCCAATCAAAATGTACACTACCCATGTACACATTCCGTTTATCGCCGCCGGTATCACATTTCTCTTTCCTAGATTGAACATAAAAGCAAATCCCAGCGAACCTAATAGAGCTGTGACAACCTGTATGATCGTTTGCTGCACTTGTCTGCACCTCCTAAATCGTGATAAATACCGCCAGGGCAAATCCGCACGCTATCGCCGCCGCCCAGAGCAGCGACTCAACCAGCCTCAGGCTTCCTGTTATAGTATCCCCGACAAACATGTCCTTCACCGCATTTGTCAGCGCAAGCCCCGGGATCAGCAGCATGATATCTCCTATCATGACCTTGTCCTCATGTATTGGAAGCACGTGCCCTGCCAGTCCGATCAGTACGCCCGTGACAAATGAACTCAGGAAATTAAACAGTATGTTGTTGGTGCATATCGGGGCAAAATACATCTGCATCAGCCATATCCCCACAGCAAATGCCGCCGCCATAACTCCATCAAGTATGCTTCCGCCGAAGAATACCGCAAGCGCTCCCGCCGCCAGCACGCTTCCCACGCACACCCGGAGTCTCGGCGCTGATGCCTGCTCTATCTCTTCAATTCGTTCTTTCAGACCCTCAGTGGCTAGTGGCTGTCTGCAATACTCTCTGCTCAGGGCATTTATCCGCTCCAGCTTCCAGAAGTCCGTCTTTGTCCCATCCCTGGTTCCTCTGGTCATGGAGCACACCGATCCATCCGGCATGTTCATGGTACATACCAGAGTGGATGTAATAGCAAATACGTCCATACGCTCTGCTCCATAAGCAGCTCCCATTCGTCTGAGTGTATCCTCCACTCTCTTCACCTCCGAGCCATTCCGGATCATCATGGCTCCCACATCCATGAACAGACCGAGCATTTTCACATCCTCCGGCCTTCCTTGAGACATATCCCGCAGCTTCTCCATCCCGCTGTGCCTGTCAATATCCGCCATACCCATATGCCACCATCCTTTTTGTACAGATATACCGCATGCCATTATCTATCTCATTGGAACCTGCTGGAAATACTGGTGTCTTCTCTCATCCACCATTTTCTCCAGTTCCTTCTGATTGTGGTTATATATCTTATTTAGCTCATCGTTGTATCCTATTATTATGTATGGAACCACACTTTCTATGTATGCAAGGGTGTCATCACAGTCCTTCTCCTTCCTCATCGGAAGCACCATTCCGCTGCCATCATTCAGCCTGACCTCGATCTGGTAAGACTTACCCGCCTTGATTCCGTATACTCTGTTCTGGGTTATGAGCTTATATACCCACATAAGCTCCCTGGTCTCGGCAAAATTCACTGTGTCACCCTTGATATACATGAAGAACTCGTTATTTAATCTGAGACCATTAACTGCGGCACCTGATCTGTAAAACTGCTCTATCCTTTCCATCTCATATTCAGGATTTGGCTTCTTCTTGCAGTAATCCAGCACGTCTCTTATATTGCTCTGCCTGATGGCCAGAGATACGAACCATGCCGCAAATGCGAGAAACATCGCGGATCCAAGCCCTATCCATATCGATTCTTCATCTGCCCCCATTGCTGCAGCAACACCGGTGATTCCGATTGCTGCAAATATCGCTGCTCCAATAGCACATTTTATCCTGTACTTTGTTCCAAGCTTCTTTATCATCTGTTTTAACCCCATTTTCTTATTATGTCGTGCATCGTTTTCGATATCTGACAAATCTCCCTTTACATGCATGCTTTCTGCCTATATCACAACATTCAAGTAGCTGTTGCCGTCTTCTCAGTCATATTCAACCGCTATAAGGCATAAACCATGCGGCGGTGCCGTAGGCCCCGCCAGCTGTCTGTCCATCCCGGCTATGATCTCAGGAATATTCTCCGCACTCATATTCCCATATCCAACATCTACCAGTGTTCCAGTCAGTATCCTCACCATGTTCTGCAAAAAGCCATTTCCATGGAACCTCATGCGGACATAGTCTCCCTCCTTGATTATATCCACATCGTATATGGTTCTGATCGTGGATTTCTTCATCTTATTGTTACCACAAAAAGATCTGAAATCATGCTTTCCGACAAGATACGATGCAGCCTTTTTCATCGCATCTACATCAAGTGCACTGCCCTGCGGCACACACCACACATAATTTCTGTCAAACACAGGTTTCTCAACCCCTACATACAGCGTGTATTCGTAGATTTTGCCGGTCGCATTCAGCCTTGCGTGAAACCTGTCCCCGGCCACAGCAACATCACGCGCGCAGATATCCGCAGGCAGATATCTGTTCAGATAATCCTTTATCTCATCAGGTGTCATATCTGTATTCAGCCTTCCGCTTGCGACCATGGCTCTGGCATGGACACCCGCATCAGTCCTGCCTGCACCATGGATATCGACATTTGCATCGACCATCCTGGTGAGGACCGCCTCTATTCGCCCCTCCACTGTATCCGCATTTGTCTTGCTCTCCCAACCGTGATAGCGGGTGCCATCATAGCTGAAATTAAATCTGTAATTTACCATATGTCCTCTCCAGGGACGTTCCTTCTGTAACGAGGAGTGTCCCTCTGTCATATAAATCCAATACAGGGGACACTCCTCGTTACAAAAGAAGCGTCCCTACTACAGTACCTGCTCGCCTGTGTCTTCCTCAAATTCCTTTGCCTGTTCAAGCCAATATTGCTTATCTTTATCGGTTATCGGTCTTATAACTTTACATGGGTTTCCGGCTGCTATCACACCATCCGGAATGTCCTTTGTGACAACCGATCCTGAGCCTATGACAACATTTGAACCTATGGTAACACCCGGATTGATGACCGTATTACCGCCGATCCATACATTATCGCCTATTGTGACCGGCTTGCCAAGCTCCACACCGGAATTCCTGATCATCGCATCTATCGGATGACATGCACAGTATATATTGATCCTTGGTCCCAGAAATGCATGATCTCCAATGATGACGTCACACTGATCCAAAACTATCAGCCCTGTATTTGCATAGAAATAATCTCCCACATGTATATTTGTTCCATAGTCGCAGTAAAATGGCGGCTCTATGTAACACTCCTTTCCCATGTGTGCAAATAATTTTCCAAGATACTCGCCAGTTCTTGTCATCGTCTCAGACCTAGGAGCACTGTTGAACTTATCTACCAGATCCTTTGCCTTACCCTCCGGATCCCAGTCCACACATCTGTATAATTTACCTGCTTTCATTCTGCCAAGCATTTTCTCTACTCTGTCCATTATATTTTCTCCTATAATATAAAAGTGATAATAATTATCGACTAAAAGATACCACGCTTTAATGTTGCAATCAATGGCATTTGCAATTATTAATAAAGCGAATCCAACGTAAGTAATACGTCATTCTCATCAGATATTGATTCAAACCAATCTGTATATCCAGATAACGAAAAGAATACATACAATGATTCTCTGTATTTTTCAGGTATAAGTTGTCTCTGTCAGTAACAGAAAAACTGCTCTCCAGTTTGGATAACGTTCCTGAGCATATATCTCCAATCGGTAGCGTAATCGACTGAGTTTCAGTGCTTATTGCCGGAGCGGCGCGCACACGCCCTTTTTGTGCGCAGAGCGTAGTGCATATATAAGCAAGCCGAGACGAAGGAAGATTAGCGTGATTGGAGATATATGCTCAGGGGCTTTCCAAACTGGAGAGCAGTTTTTCGTCCGTCCGTCAATACACGAAAATGTACATCCCAAACCAATGCAGCGCAGCCCCCAGCATCACAAATATATGCCAGATAAAGTGCGCCCCCTTGGTGTCCTTCACAAATGGTATCATGCCGAGCGTATAAATGATGCCGCCTCCCACGATCCATCCCAAAAGCGGCTTGTCATTTCTGAACCAGCCCGGAATGAACATGATGGCACTCCATCCGATGACGAAGTACAGCGTATAGTGTATCGGTCTGAACCGTCCCGGTCCGAACACACATATGATGGTGATACCCGCTATGATAAGTGCCCACTGCACACAAAAAAGCACAATCCCCAGGGTATTTCCCCAGTACACAAGGTACAGCGGTGCAAATGTTCCGCCGATCAGAAGATATATAGAAGAGTAATCAAACCTTCTCCATATCCTCTTCACCGTAAGCCCCGATTTGTATGAATGATACAGGCAGCTCATAAGGAACATGAGTATGAGTGATATGCCATAGAAGCAAGACGCCATCACCTTAAGCCCCGTATCTGATTTAAGAAGCAGCAGGACAAACCCTGCGATGGCAAGTCCGGCGCCTATTCCGTGAGTGACTGCATTCCCCACCTCCTCAAGTACGGTGAGCTTTGGCGGCTCATTTAATTCCCTGTAATGCAATTTTTTTGCCCTTTTTTCCTCTTTTTTCTCTTCTTTTATATTCTCTCTGTCCAGTTCAGCTTTCTGCTGCCTGACCAGATTCAGATCGCCCTGTTCAGGATTTTCTGCGTCATGTCTATCTTTTTGCATGTCAGTCATTTTGTCAATTACCTCTGATTTTTTATTTCTATGATTATGTGTATTCCAAACTATATTCTTCTGTAACTATATAGCCACAATCATATTCCGCTGCGACTTTATATTCTGTAATTATATACTTCCGTAAAATTTGTTTTTACATTTGCATATCCCACAGACTAAGAAAGCACTTCCAATATCTCCACGCCACGTCTCTTAAGCCACACTCTGAGGCAGGCTGCTGCCAGTGCTGTCACCGCCACGCATATTATAAGATATGCTGTCAATCCGGTCATGCTTCCAATCAACATATACCCAGCCACAATGACAATTATATATGCAAAATTGGATAAAAGCGCAACCAGTACTCCCATGCTCTGTTTCACCACCGCAGTCTCTGATGTCCAGTCAAGTTTTGGCATCTTGAGATTGATCACAAGACCTATATACGCCGTCAGGACCACATACAGACACGGTATCAAAAGCATCATCACTCCATTTGCAAATGATGGCTTCACAATAACTATCATTACTATATCTAAGACGGCAGCCGGGATCATTGTCAGGATCACATGCATCTTTATCTTCGCCCGGAGTATCTGCCACGGTGTGACAGGAAGCGATCTCATGATCCACAAAGTCTTTCCCTCAAGTGATATGGACGGTGCTGTCAGATCGTTCATTGATGCCGCCGCACATGCAGCCACACAGGCGCCAAATACGAGCACGCCATCCGGCAAGCCCGGAACTTTGGAGATCGTATCAACGACAAACTGCCCCTTTACAATACATACCACCGCCAGGACAGGCATGAGCAGTGTTCCGAGTGAACAGTTGAGCATATAAACGGCTGACGAAGTGAGTTTTTTGAACTCTCTCTGGAGAAGTGCCATCTCCCCGCTCCGTGCTCTGGTGCGTTTTGCCACCATTTTTATCTTGGTATGTCCGGTCTTCGTCGTGACTATTCCGGTAAATGTGCGCTCAAGTACCAGCCACACTGCCAATGTTATCACCACAGTTCCTGCTGCCACAAGAACAAGATGCCACGCATTGCCGGCTGCGGCACTGCCCACCACATAGAGCGGATAAGCCATTCCCTTTATCTTTGAGCTGTACATCTCCGCATTTGCAAGAATACTTGAGAGCATCTTATTTGCATTCATGTACACACCGTAGTATAACACCAGAAATGCCAGCGACAACACAACTGTCACAAAGCTCTTATTTCTTGTCTTATTGCCTATCTTGCCCACCACCAAGCCAAGTATGCATGACAGCACCAGTATGACAAATGTCAACAGCACCAGCACGATAGAAGCCGACACCAGAGCCCAGACGCCTGGATGGACCACAACGCCGTACACTATTATTCCGGGAACCATGGCCGTGACTGCGAACATTGCTCCCATAATGTATACTCCTGATATTCTGGAAAAAAGTATTGCCCTGACCGGTATCGGGAGTGACAGCATCAAGTCGTTGTCCTTTGCCTGATACAGACTTGCAAATGTATTGAACACACTGCCAAATATTCCAATAGCAAGTGTCAGAAGTGCAATCATCGACATGTACATCCAGTCCATTCCCACCGCACAGAGCGGTGCACACATGGAATATGCCACGCTTCCAAACATAGCTCCCATGCATCCGATAAGCAGCAGGACATATGCAGCAATCCCAAGCACTGCGGCTTTCTTTGATCTGGATTTTCCGGTCTTGCGGTCGATGAAAAATCCACTGAACAGCATCTTAAGCTGTTTTCTCATCAAAATCTTTATCATGACTCGTCCTCCAGCTCTAGGAACACAGATTCCAATGACTCGTCACCCTTCACCTGCTCCATTATGCCGGCTTTCACAAGGTGTCCGCCCTTGATGATCGCCACCTTATCACACAGCTTCTCAGCCACTTCAAGAACATGCGTGGAGAAGAATATCGCACCTCCTTCATCACACATCTTTCTCATCATCTGCTTGAGTATGTGGGATGCCTTTGGGTCCAGTCCCACAAATGGCTCATCCATGATGATCAGCTTCGGCTCATGTATCCACGCCGATATGATTGCCAGCTTCTGCTTCATTCCGTGGGAATACTCGGATATGAGCTGTCCAAGATTATCCTTTATCTCAAATGCGTCTGCATATTTGTCAATAAGCTCATTCCTCACCTCTTCCGGCACAGCAAATATATCGGCTATAAAATTCAGATATCCCATTCCCGTCATAAAATCATAGAGATCCGGGGTATCGGGTATGTACGCAATATTCTTCTTGCACTCCAGAGGATTTTCCTTTATGGATACCCCGTCAATAAGGATATCTCCCTCCTCAAACTTCAGGATTCCGGTACACGCCTTGATGGTCGTTGTCTTTCCCGCTCCGTTATGTCCTATGAAACCATATATCTCCCCTGGCATTATATGGAGGCTCAGATTGTCCACCGCCACCTTATTCCCGTATTTCTTTGTAAGAGTCTTTATTTCAAGCATATTATCTACTCCTTTTTCAAATGGGGTCAGGCCCCTTTTCCCGGTTTGGGTCAGGCCCCTTTTTTCTTCTTTCTTTTCATCCTTACTCTGAAGTCGTCAAGAGCCGCACGTCCAGGTCCCGTCATCGGCTTGATCCATCTGCCTTTAAGCAGATACGGAGTAAGTATGACGAATCTCAGCAGCTCATCCGTATATACAAATGAGAACACCGTAAGGAATGGAAGTTTCAGCACCATTCCGGCTACCCACGTTGCAGGTACGGAAAAAAACATCAGTCCGCCAATCTCCATGACCGTTCCGACAACTGCCTCTCCTCCAGCGCGGAAACACTCATTTTGTATATAGCAGCAAGTTCTGACTGCGCCAAAGAACAGATATATGAGAAGCATATACTTTGTGTACACCATAGCCTCTGCCCCAAGTCCAAATAATGAAAACAGCGGATTGTGCAGCAACGCCATGATGAGCACTATGGTAAATGTAATAGCAGGACATACAAGTGCCGCCCTCTTTGCATATGAAAGACCTCTGTCAAGATTTCCTGCTCCGACCTCATTTCCAACTGCAACACTAGAAGCATTTGCCAGGCCACCAAAGAATGCGTACACAAATCCCTCACACACACGAAACGCCGCCATAGCTGCTATGGCCGAGTCGCTCTGATGCCCCATGACCACGTTGATTATCATCTGTCCGACTCCATATAATATCTCATTACAGACAATCGGAAATGCCTTGGAAGCGTATGACTTCACAAATCCTTTGTCTATATCGAAAGCTTTTTTCACATTAAATTTTATCTTCTGACTGCTCTTTGCGAGATAACAAATGATCAAAACTATATTTACAATTCCCGACACCAATGTACCTATGGCAGCTCCCGCAACACCCATCTTCGGCGCACCGAAGCGGCCATAGATGAGCACAAAATTGATGCAGAAGTTGAGAATCAGAGATATTACAGAACAGATAAGCGGCACCTTTACTCTCTCCGTCGACTTGAGCAATGCTGTGATGATTGCGGAAAATACCTGTAATGGATATGACCAGCCTACTATCCTCATGTACGGTTTTGCAAGGTCTATGATCGCTTGCTTGTCTGTATATATACCTAGTATCCATCCTGGTGCAGCAATCGTCACAGCTGCAAATATTATGCCTAACACTCCTGCACTTATAATTGCCAGGCCAAATGCTTTGTTCATGCCATCGGAATCCTTTGCCCCCCAATACTGCGACATAAAAAGCAATGAGCAGCCTACAAATCCCCAATATGTAGAAAACAGAAATGAGCCTATCTGTGCACACACACCAACCGCCGCAACCGCAATCTCGCCCTCGCTTCCTATCATGATAGTATCCACCATACTCGCCGTAGTAGTCAAAAGATTTTGCAGCGCAATTGGCACGGCAAGAACCGCCAGCATTCTGGCAAATTCCTTCCAAGTCACCTTCTTATTATTTTTTACAAAGCCCATAGTAGCACTTCCCATAATCATTACCTCATAATATCTCCGGAACACCAGCCTGCATATGTCTAATATTCCACAAATTTCTATTTTTGATACGTCCGACTATTGTACTCCCGAATTTTCGTATTTGCAATGGTTTTATACCTATAGTTTGAACAATGGGGTCAGGCCCCTCTCAAATTCTCCCAATTCTTCCGTAAAAAACAAAGGGGCCTGACCCCTTTGAGCTGCCCCTTTGAACTTTATCGTTACCATATTTAATTAGAAAAAACCTCAAGCTCGCTCCATGCAGTCTCAAGCTCTTCCGAACTCCAATTCTCCCCAAGAGCAAATACCGCCCTGCACACATTAAATGTTATATCATCCCCCGCCGCAAGTTCTCTGAATACAACTCTGTGGGCAATATTCTGCAGACTGGCAAGTATACGGATCTTGGCATCTGATACATTTTGACACTCAGTCTTATCATCTCCGGGCTCTGCGTAATTACTATCATTTTCTCTGTACACACTCTCCCAGTCATAATCCGCAGTCCTGCCGCATGGTGCACCGCATATACTGCAGTCCGGCACAATGGCATGCTTATCTGCATGCGCTTTTGTGATCATTTTCTCTATGTCTGCATCAGAGCAGCCGAGCGATATATCGGAAGTATGCAAACCTTCTATTATTATGTCGTACGTGTCATCCGTCATATGCACTGCTCCGTCAGTGGCTCTCACAAGTCCTATGAGTGCGCCCACAAGCCGGCTGCCTGCCTCAGTTGTAATCCGTGTCATACTTGTTCATTTCCTTTTTCTGTAAATCATATCTTCTCGTCATCTGACATCTATATGCAGGTATTTGCATTATCTCAGTCAAGGATTCTTCCATCTATTGATATTGTTGCAACCTGCCATGGTATAAACTTGCCGCTGCCTTGAAGTGCTTTCTTTGTGGCCATCTCCAGACCTCCGCAGCATGGAACTTCCATGCGGACTATTGTAACACTTTGTATATCATTTCGCCTGATAATCTCTGTAAGTTTCTCTGAATAATCGACACTGTCAAGTTTCGGACAGCCGATCAGTGTCACATGTCCCTTTATGAATTTCTCATGGAACGATGCGTAGGCATAGGCTGTACAGTCTGCCGCTATAAGAAGCTTTGCACCATCGAAGTAAGGCGCGTTCACCGGTGCAAGCTTGATCTGAACAGGCCACTGTGAGAGCCGGCTTGGCCGCTCGCAGTCACGGTCGCCACCTGTCTGTCCGGCAGGGTTATCAAATACATGTTGTGAAGCTCCACCGCCTGTTGCCTTCCCATAATCTCCTGACGTTCCCGTTTTATCTGCCCCACTTAAGGCAATATCTTCCAAGGCTGATGCTGGTCTTCTGAATATGCTTCTCGCCATGGATCCTGGGCAGCCGGAATGAACCGGATTTTTTCCGCTGCTGCCTTCGGAATTTCTATCCCTATGCGATGTTCCAAAAGCCGCCTCACCGTTGGTATTTCCTGAAACCTGCTTAGCCTGCCTGTTTGCAATAACAGCCGCCTCATCATACGCAGCTGCTTCCCTCTCCACAAATGTTATGGCTCCTGTAGGACATGCCGGCAGACAATCACCAAGTCCGTCACAATAATCGTCCCTGAGAAGCTTTGCCTTGCCGTTTACCATTCCTATAGCTCCCTCATGACACGCATTTGCGCAGGCTCCGCATCCGTTGCACTTGTCCTCATCTATCTGTATAACTCTTCTTATCATATATGGGTCCTCCTATCATTTATCAGCAGTCCACTTGAAACGGATCCTTGAAATATCGCTTCTCATGTGCCACTATTATCTGTATTTCATCATCATTATATCCAAATGATGCATTTGTGTATGTTGAATTTTCAACATTTGAAATGGTATACTTTTTATAATATAAGAGAACTTTATATACAAGATATGTAGCATCAGCTCTCACCAAATGCGATTATTAACGAACTGATGTTCAACACACGAGGTACTCATATGAATAAATATGTAAACATATTGTTGAAATCCAGTCTTTTCTCCGGGTTATCCGCCGAGGATACAGATTCAGTGCTGGACTGCCTTGGAGCAATAATAAAAAATTTTAAAAAAAACGAGTGCATTCTCATGGCGGGAAATACAACGGAATACATTGGCTTGCTGCTGACAGGCAAAGCGATAGTTATACAGGAGGATTACTGGGGCGGCCAGAGTGTCATGTCCGCAATCCTGCCTGGGCATACATTTGCGGAATCTTACGCCTGCACCCCTTGCTCCATACTCGACGTCAGCGTATATGCCGAAGCCGCCTGCTCTGTAATGTTCCTGAATGTTCAGAAAATGCTCACTACCTGCCCGGTGACATGCGGCAAACACAACCAGATGATAAGAAATCTCCTGTGTGATCTCGCCGGCAAAAACCTGAAACTCGGTGAGAAATCCAAGCACATGAGCCAGAAAACAACAAGAGATAAGCTGCTCTCATACCTTTCGTCTGAAATGCACAGACACGGCGGCAACGAATTCGACATACCATTTTCCAGACAGCAGCTCGCCGACTTTCTGTCAGTGGACCGCAGCGGTCTGTCGACCGAGCTTGGCCGGATGAAGGATGAAGGTATGCTGGACTTCAAACGATCACATTTTATTCTTAAGACCCCTGCCCAGGGGTGGACTGATGTGTGATGTTGTTGTATCATGTAATAAACAGTTTAGGGAAATTCATGACAAATGGGGGACTTTCCCTGAACCATAATTTATCTACACATAATATATTCAGGAGGGATTTCAATGAAACCTATCAAAACTATCAAAGACGGATGGAACAAATTCACTGTTGTCGTAAAGGATAAAGACTACTCAACAAGAGAGGCCGTACTTTTTGCGATCTGCACATTCCTCACAGGACTTGTGCTCGGAATGCTCTGCTCCCCTAGAAAGAACCAGACATTCGGCTCATACAACGGAAACTGCAGCGATGGCGGTTGTAACTGCGATTGCGATTATGATGAGGACGATTTTGAGTAGACTGTGATCCACTTCCTATAGCAGTTTCAAAGTGTCTTCAACACAAAAACAACCACTTGATATACACCATGATATCAAGTGGTTGTTTCATTAGTAATTATGCTTCCTAAAATTCTGTTTTATTTAAATATTTAACATATCTATAGCGGCTGCAGCCGTCTCCATCTTTCTTAATGCAGGTAACTATCCTATGCAACTCTCTCAATGAATCTGATGTAGCATTCTCCTCTGTAGACTTTTCCATATAACAAAGCAGGCTTTTAAGTTCTTCTGTATGACTTTCTTTTGTGCCACGGGTATACAGATACAATGTTCTGGCCCCATCCTCATATGGCATATCCGACTCCTCAACACACCTGTTCTTCACTATATAAACCATTCGGTCAAGTCCAAACGGATCGTATGTTGTAATAAAGATCACAACAACATTTCTGAGGCAACTGTAGTCCTCACCTGACGCAAGATTTGCAGAATCGATCTTCGCATGATAAAATCTTGTTCTTTTCGGGATTGCTTTAATCTCCATACTTCTTGTGTGACAAAAGACTTCCCACCAGGAAATCATCCATCAAATTCATTTCTTCATAAATCCTCCTTCCCATAGTACATTAAATACTACAGAACAAGAGAATTCTGCATATACTCTGCTGCTTCAATACACTATGCTAAAAATGTAAATGTGATAATTAAAAGCATAGAATTCATTGAATTGATAAAAGATTATAAGATCGGCATCCGCCAATTGAATTTCGGAATATATGCTTTGGTCTGAATGTAACAGAATTCACTGACAAATTCAACTACGGATTACAATTCTTACAAGGCTCGTATCCCTCAGATATAAGCTCATCCCTGGTGGTGGTCCTCTCTTCCTTCATCTGTTTCACGCTCCTGCATGACGGTTTATGGAACTTTCCAGTGTTGGTGTTGACTATGTATGTCTCCTCATTTGCTACATCCGACCGGATCTCCGATTTTTCATTGCCAGTATCTGACTCTGTAGCCTGAATTTTCTCACTTGTTACAACTTCTGCTGCCTGATCACCATCTTGCTCTTCATCACGTCCCTTAGCATCCGTTTCATCGACCGCCGCTACATATTCCGGATCCGCCTCACTGTCCCCGGTCGCATAGTCGATCACCACGCCCGGCTGGACATTGTACACATACACATTAAAACATACCCCGGCGCCCTTGTCCTCCACAGACTCAGCCTCCATCAAAACCCCCGAAGCAACAAGATTATCGCCATCAAATACAGGTGTCACCCTGTACAACACATGATTGCCTGTATTCTCCACATAATCAGCAACCTCATTTTCAAATGGCAGCATTCCAGTCACATTCAGATACCTTGTTCCGGTTATCAGATTTTTCTCATTTGCATTCTCCCCCGCAAGCTGATATGCGATCAAATGGCATCGATTTTACAAATAATTGCCATCTATCCTGTCACTGTACTTCACCGTATGCCATCCCGACGGTTTCACCATACCTATCTCACCGCGCTCCTTTGTCGGCATAAGTTCTTTGCAGATATTTGCATAAGCCACTCCGCATCTGCCAAGGGAGTCCAGTTCACTGTAATTTTCAAATGCTTCGGTGACCAACTCGTCCTCACTGAAGTAAGGCACATTGCCGTTCACCTCACAGTACGCCTTTCCCGAATACTCTGGAATGTCAGCAACCCCTACAGCCAAATCAATCTTTTCTTCAGGAGTTTTATCTAAATCTGCAAAATTTTTTGTTGCTAAATTTTTTTCTGCCCCTTTGTTTTTTCCTGTGGCCACAGTAGTATCTTGTTCAGATTCCGTGTTTTCTTCATCTGCCACAGCATTTCCCTTAACCGCCGATCTGCATCCATCAGTAACACCTGACATGTTACACCCGGACATCAGCAGTGCAAATATTGCTACATACAGTACACTGTAAATCTTTCTTTTCACACCACGTTCTCCTATCTGTAAACGTTATCCCACATATTTACACCCTATTTAAGTTAGGCTGTCTGCTGCTTTATATAATAATAATAATTCTTAATAACATTCTACATTTTGTTACCCATTTTGTGAATACATCCATGCATAAAACCTAAATGTAAAACAAAGAGTTTTGACCATCCTCTATAATTATCAACAACAAAAAGGAGGATATCTACCACATACGATACATATCCTCCATTGTTAATATTCATTTGGAAACTCTATCAACCCGTCCGTATTTTAAAGATTGTATTGACAGATTTCAGAATTTTCTCTACACCATCCCATTTGCAACCTTATACTTGTAAAGCATCTCTGCGTGGTTCTGCTCCTCGATCTGTATGTCCGCCAGCAGCTTTCTGACCGCACTCTCACCAAATGCAAATATCTCTCCGTTGTATTCTCCTGACACAAGCTTTTCAGTGCCGATACAATCAGTTGCAAGAAACGCATCATTCTTCTTGTCCTCGGAATCGTCCATCATCTTGTATGTCTGCTTAGGCTCATAGTCTTTTCCGTCGCAGTCATTACAGTCGCACTGAGTAACCTGGCCATCAAGGACCTGGGTGAGTGAATCGTAATGCTTCTGCTCCTCCTTCTGTATTGTCTGAAACAGATTTTTCAGTTCAGGATCCTTCGCCTGTTCTGCGTATCGTCCGTACTTCTCCACACATGACTTCTCCTGTGTCTGGAGATCCTGGATAACTGTCTTCTCTTTCTCTTTTAATATCATAGCAATACCCCTTTCCTATGAAAAACTTCTTCTGACATTTCATATTGCATAGATATTATTGACCCAATTCCATCTTTTCTATTCTTATATTTTTAAAATATTCCAACAGCCGCCCAACACACCCAGTTACCTATAATATTATCTCTGAAGCTTTACCAGCGCAGCCCCATACGCCACATACATAACAACCAGAACTATGCTCACCGCAGCCACTGGCAGCACCCCCGTGTCAAATGCAAACATACACACAAATGTGATCACCCACAGCACAAAACACGCCTTGATCCCAGCCATAAAACCTTTCTTCGACGATCTCGCCGCCATGATAAGCTCTGCCTCATCGGAGGACTGCTCCCAGTCCCGCCTGAAATTCACATCAAATATATTTCCCTTTTTCTCAGGATTAAGCCTCTTCTCCTCATCCACCAGAAGCTTTTCCGCCACGCAGTACAGAACAAGTGTCACCATGAATATCAACTCAGAAAGTATTGCATACCACGTAAACTTTGCGGCGCCGCCCGTTCTTTCAGCGGCATATATACATATCGGAAACACAAGAAAACCTGTAAATGCCGCCATACACGGAAGAAACGATGCAAGTGTTATCTTTCTCTCGATCCCATCGATCACATCCTCCTCATCACCATCCCATGCTTTTACCGCCGACTTTATCCTGCCATACATGACAAATGTAACTATAAATAAAGCAGCCATGGCCACCGTATATACAATCGGCAGTGTCACCGATATGAGTCTCCACATTGAATCCCAGTCAATGCTTTCCAGCGTCTCTTTATTTGCCCCAACCTGCCGGCCGGCAAAAAAACCGCCTATCAAACTGCCAAGAACAATGACTGCAAATATAACATATATCTTCACATTACTCTTCTTCAATTTCTTTTCCGTATCTCTCATGTCCTATCCTCCTCATACTGGAAAATATCCTCCACACTCACGCCACACACCTTTGCGATCTTAAGCGCAAGTGTCACCGATGGGCTGTAATCTCCCCTCTCTATCTGGCTTATCGTCTGTCTTGATGTCTGCACCAATACGCCCATCTCCTGCTGATTCACACCCAGCCTGGCCCTGTATTCCTTAAGCCTGTTGTACAATGGCATCCATATCACCTCCAGCTTATTTATCCACGTGGTTTTCATCATCACCAGCTTTTGTATGACTCGCACCACTGTTCCTTTTGGCAGGATTCACACCGATGTTCTCTTCATCCACATCACTGGTTTTTATTTCGTCCATACCGTCAACCTCATTCATCTCATGCTCCGCAAATCTGTGAGTGGACGTCCCCCAGATCATCCCGAAACTTATTCCAAAACACACCCCTAACGATATTCCAAGCGCAATATTGTCAAGCAGCATTCCGTAAATTATTCCAAGTGCAATTCCCATTATGAGTCCATACGGTATACCTGTGGTCTTTTCACGCCGGCAGACGTATATCCTGTCCTTCCAGATAAATCCATCACTCTTTCCATCGCCAAATACGTCTATCACATTCTGGTACACATCGCTGTGAGCCACCTCCATCATATCATCGGCAAGCTTCTCCACCTCAGGATGAATATATGACTTTCTGAGTTTATATATGCCCAGTGTATCTTTTCCCGTATCAGGTTCAGGACTTATCTCTCCCTTAGGGATCTCTATCTTTTCAAATAAAAAACAACTCCACATCTGCTTACCCTTAAAAAAACCCATGACTGGCAAGCCATTTTTCAGGTTATCCCGCACCTCCCTCTCAAGCTCTCCCATATCACATACTGCTGTCAAGACATCTCCAAGTTTATTCTTCTTCAACATCTTTTCTGTGATTTGAATATCAGAATAACCTTTCACCTGTGTCTTCAACTTGTCAACATTATTATCACCAACTGGCATCTTAAACAACTTTCTCAATTGTTCCACACCCATTCCTCCTGCCCTTGATTTAATGACAACTATAGTTGTCAAATCCATTTGCCTGGAGTATAGCAAATGACAAGGAAAGTTGTCAATACTTTTTGACAACTTTTCTTGTCATATTTACATCGTATACAAATAAAGACCAGATACCTGACTTTCATCTGCAGATATCTGGCCTTACCTTATTCCTGTCCGTCAAACTATTTGACGGTCATATTTTTTGTGACTCCTCTTTCAAGCAAGAACCTCTTATATTCTGATTTTTTACCCTCCGGTACTGTTATAACCGCCTGCGGTGAAGTGCCTGCAAACGCCTTTGCTCCCACCGTGGAAAAGGTCACTTGGTGCCATAACTGGTCTGATCAAACCTAGCATCGTTATATTCCGCAAACAGACAGCTATAACAGATCTACACTGAAATATCTCTCAGCCCTGTCTGCCATAACCGTAGCTATAACCTTATCTTTCCCATACTTTTCCGCCATCTGCATAGCTGCCCATACATTTGCCCCTGAAGAGGTTCCAACAAGAAGTCCCTGCTTTCTTGCAAGCATTCTCGCAGTCTGTATAGCATCATCATCTGCAACCTCAACAACATCAGTTATCATATCTGTATCGAGTACATCCGGTATAAATCCATCACCGATACCCTGTATCTTATGGATTCCCGGACCATCTCCATGCAGTGCTGACACTCCCTTAGGCTCAACAGCAACAATCTTAGTATCCGGATTCTTCTCCAACAGATACTTCGCTATACCTTGAAGAGTACCTCCACTTCCGACCCCAGACACATATATATCAATCTTCTGGCCAAGCTGTTCACACATCTCAACCGCTGTTGTGCGATAATGTGTATCAGGATTTGCCTGATTGACAAACTGCTGTGGCATAAAATACTTCTCTGAATCAGATTCTGCTATTTCATTTGCCTTATCAACAGCTCCACCGATACTTAGAACAGGATCGGTAAGTACAAGTTCCGCACCAAATGCCCTGATAACCTTCTTCCGCTCCTCACTCATATTCTCCGGCATCACAATTATCACTTTATAACCTTTCTGAACACCACAGAGTGCAAGTCCTATACCGGTATTGCCGCTCGTAGGCTCTATGACAGTCATTCCTGGCTTGAGTTTTCCCTCAGCTTCAGCTGCCTCTAACATGTTTTTTGCAATCCTGTCCTTAATACTTCCTCCAGGATTAAGAAATTCTGCCTTTGCAAATATATTGTATCCTGTTGACTTTTCCAGGCACATAAGTGGCGTATTTCCTATCAGATCAAGCACGTTATTATAATACATATTAACCCCTTCTTCTCTTTACTTTATATTATATTATTTTACATATTTTTCCACCAAAGTCACTATAAAATATATAAACCAGCACTCAGACAACTGCTTATCATGACAGCTATGCTTGTAAAATATATTTTTCCTTACATACATAAAAAAACCCAGAAAGCTTGATCTTTCAAGTTTCTGAGCTTTAAATAACAGGGGATGAGGGAATCGAACCCCCACCAAAAGTTTTGGAGACTCCTATCATACCATTTGACCAATCCCCTATATTTCATATTATCTTTATATACAGAAAAAATTTAACACCTGTTGTAGCGTTAAATTTTCCTGGTACATATTCTGTACCTTCAGAATTTCACACAGAAAGTTAGTAACCTAACCCCATCTATCAACCAATGGTAATTTCTAAGTAAACTTTATTCTTTACTTTGTATGCTTTTGATCTCTGCACCTTGCAGATGATCCTGCACACTTGCGTATCTCCAAAGCTTATCTCTTAGAAACCTCTAAGGATAAGTCCTCGACCTATTAGTACTTCTCAGCTCAGTGCGTTGCCGCACTTACACTCAAAGCCTATCAACCTTGTAGTCTTCAAGGGGTCTTACTCCGAAGATGGGATATCTTATCTTGAGGGGGGCTTCACGCTTAGATGCCTTCAGCGTTTAT
>ERZ773192.1071-NODE-1071-length-30159-cov-10.623273_pt1 | contig 30159 bp, 26 predicted proteins | sample MGYA00581010_ERZ773192 | MGnify/ENA primary metagenome ERZ773192 (study PRJEB29015, sample SAMEA2737741) | human gut metagenome | biome: human gut; feature: human-associated habitat; material: faeces | place: China | collected 2012 ...
TGAAAACCGACGCTAAAACTGCCGAAAAACTTCTCCCGGATTGGGATTGGCTGGATTCTTCGAGCCATGATCAAGTGCTGCTGCTTTTGACCGCATTGAACGACGATAGGTTTGTATCACAGCTTTTTGAGAGCGCATCCATAGGCAGATTGCAGCTTGATGTTTTGAATGCTTGCCGCTCCTGCGGGCAGGAAGCATTGGGGCAGCACTGTCTTGAACTTGCGCTGAAAAATCCATACCTTGAAGAAAGCTGGGAGAAGCGGTTCAGACGAGTGTTCACCACAACACTGTCTTCCGGATCAACAAAGCCGCGGTCAGATACCGGCAAGCCCATTGAGGACACGAAACCTGATGACGGTACGGTGTATCACTATTGTTCCGTTCAGGTGCAGGGAGCGCGCCGCCCGTATGCGTATCTGACCGGCGGTTTGCCGCTCAAGGTCGGAGATTGGGTCGAGCTTCCGTTCGGAAAAGATGATGTGCTGCGGCAAGGGCAGGTCAAAGCTGTTATGGACTGTACACGCATGGTCGCGCCTTGGCCTCCGGAGCAGACAAAGACCGTCATCCGCACGATAGATGCTCCGGTAGCTACGCCGACCATTGAAGTCGTTGCGCCGAAACCGAAAAAGTGCGTAGAACAGCCTAAGAAAGAAACTGAAAAAGTAGATGCCCCCGCAATTCCTACGCCTAAAATTGAGATGGAGCAGCCGAAAACAGAACCGCAAGTCACTAAGCCCGTTTTGCCAGAAAAGGGCGAAAAGAAACCTGTGCCGCCAAAGAAGCCATTCCCATTTAAGAAAGTCATTGCGGCGGTTCTGGTGGTAGCTGCGATTTCGTGGATTTCTATTTCCGTCTCAAACCGCAACAAGCAGAGAGCAACAGCTTATGACATAGCCCTTCAAGAGCTGTCAAATGGCAATTACACTTCTGCCGAGCAGGACTTCTCTTCGCTTTCCGGCTATCGGGACGCCGCATCGTTGTCCGTCTACTGCAAATACGCCGATATGTACAAAGATAGAACGGACTACGTAGGTGGACAGGATGAACTTTCAAACATCACGCTGCAATATGATACGAGCTGGCAGCAGGATGTTGACGCGCTGGAAACCCGCGTTAAAAGCTATAAAGCGGAGAAAGACGCCGCCGAGGAAGCTGAACGCAAGCGTATCGCTGCCGAGAATGCCGCGAAGCAGGAGCAAAGCCGGAAAGACCAGTATTCCGGAAAACTGCCCGTAGAAGGGATGCCGGTAAGCTGCTTAAAATACACTTCACTCGGTGAACCGGACAAAAGGCTGAACTGTAAAAACTTTGAAAAGTTGGAGCAGAACCGGAAGTATTTCAATGTTTACTGGTATGATGAAAACGGTGAAATGATTGCTGCCGGTATGTGCGCTCAGTGGAAAAACGACAGCGAGTATATGCTGAAATCCTTCTCACAATATTATCCGTCAGGCGGTAATAATGGGCAGACCTTCAATTACGGCAGTGGAAGCAACACTTCCGGAAGCCTCCGGGATGAGTATGATAGCCCCGAAGACCTCTGGGAAGATAACCAGGATTGGTATGAGGACGAGGATGAAGCGTGGGATGAGTGGTACGATGATTGAACCGTAAATGAATATAAAAAATCCTCTGCCGATACCCGAATAGGGCATCGGCAGAGGCTTTTTGTGTGTCTTACGGGTATTTGGACAAGCTTGATCTGTTGCTGAAACCGTGTAGGGAAAATAATCAACGTGTATATGGAGAGTAGTTTCAAATTTGTTTCGCTAAAGGCTCCGCGAGGCATTAAGCGAGAGACTTTTCGAGACATTTGAGGTTAGACAGTGCAAAAAATCTTGCGAAAGACGCAACTCAAAGTTTGCAGCGCTATAGACAAAGAAGAGTTACTTTCCACAGTAGGCAGCGATTGCCTGTGCGACGAAATCTGCCGTGCCCTCACCGCCAGCCATGTCAATGTTTTTACGGAAGCGGTCATCGGCCACATACATCTGGCCTAAGCCTGCCAGAATCTCCGGCGTGCAGGTGTAAAAATGGTCGGTGATGAATTGCTGCAAATCACGAATGGCCGCCTGCGCTTCCGGTGAGGTAGGAGCAAGATGCTTCAGCCCACCCAGCTTTGCAAAGTACCTCATCAAATCGGCAGGGTCGCCGGTAGACCCGCCTTTTTCATGCTGCTGATATTCCTGATAGGCGATGGTATTGCCCCATTTTTCTTTGACCTCTGCGGTGTACTTCTCCTGCTCGGCCTTATCAAATGCGTCAAATTTCATAGGTGTTACTCCTGTTTCTAAGGTTTCACGGGCGAGGGTGATGAGCCGTCCCAACCGCGCCTGTCGCAGCTCCAGCAGCTTGATCTGATCTGCGAGAGCGGCGGCCTGGTCAAAGTTTGGGTCATCCAGAATGCGTTTGATGTCTTTGAGCGGAAATTCCAACTCTCGAAACAGCAGAATGGATTGAAGCCGCGCCAAGGCTGTATCGTCATACAGCCGGTAGCCCGATTCTGTGAGGGCTGTGGGCGGCAGCAACCCGATGGCATCATAGTGGTGAAGTGTCCGGACACTGACACCGGCCAGTTTGCTGACTTCGTGAATGGTCATCATGGGTATCCCTCCTCCGTGTGAGTTTACCATACACTATGACGTAACGGAAGAGTCAAGAGGGAAATCCTCTATTTGTGAAAAAACTATGCGCTGTGATCGCTGCAAAAATCGTGCAAATCTATCATTTTCTTGCTTCCTGTGTCAAAATGTGCTATTATTATAAACAACGCTGTCAAGTGTTGGAATAGGCTTTGGCAGTATGGCTGCAATAGACCGAATGCTCTGCCAAGAGGCAGAGCATTCTTTGTATATCGGTACGGAGGAGATATTTTATGTCTGTGAGTTATAAAAAACTCTGGAAGCTGCTCATCGATAAGGACATGAAGAAAAAGGACCTGTGTGAAAAGGCAGGTATTAGCCCAGCATCTGTCACCAAGATGGGGCGGAACGGGCATGTTACCACAGAGATACTCGTGAAGATTTGTGCCGCGTTGGATTGTGGAATTGAGGATATTATAGAAATTGTGCCGGATGAAAAGCAACCATCAAATAAAGCGGAGCCGGGGGTGATGAGATGACTATCGTAGAATCTATTAAGTGTGTTTTACAACAAAATAATGATGGTTTGACCTCAAAACAAATATATGATGAGATTATTCGTCAGGGATTGTATTCTTTTGGAGCAGAGAATCCTGTTGGTGTTGTCAATGCTCAACTTCGCCGTCGGTGTATCGGTCTGGATTTTCCGACTGCTTACCCGATAAAATTCTTTGAAATTGCGGGTTATGAAGGAAAAAAGATCAAATTCCGTTTGATTTCGACAGAAAATACAGCCACTATTATTACTGCTCCCAAAACTACAGATATTTCTGAACTGTTACCGGAAGAAAAAATCAAAGCTGCGCTGCAGGAGCATTTACAAAATATACGACAACAAGTATTTGATTCTGTCCTAAACAATTCCCCAGAGTTCTTTGAACATCTTGTGGTTGACTTGCTTTTAAAGATGGGGTATGGATATGATAAAAATTCGGGTATTGTTACAGGAAAACCACATGATGGCGGAATTGATGGAATAATTAGTGAAGATAAGCTCGGCTTGGATTTGATATATATCCAGGCTAAACGTTTTGCTAATGGCAATAAGGTTACCCGGCATGATTTACAGGCCTTTATTGGCGCCATGGAACATATTAACAAAGGTGTTTTTATTACAACATCGTCTTTTACGAGATCTGCAATACAATTCATCGAGAAGCAACAGCAAAAAAATATCAAATTAATAGATGGCAATTTACTTGCAGATCTTCTTGTTAAGTATGAGGTTGGCGTGGCAGCGGCACAAACTTTCAAATTATATAAACTCGATACCGAATATTTTAACTTTTAAATCATTCGCCTAATCCGGATATAGAGATAGGAGCTTTATTATGGCGGAAATTGTTGGAACAATTACTAATCTGAGTGATTTTTTGTCGAAAACACAAGTGTGCTTATCCGTAAAGCCTAATGATCCTCAACAGCAAATCATTTGCCTCGAGGCAGATAGGAAGTATTCTATCCCTGCTTTTCAGAGAGAGGTTAGATGGGATGACAACAATCTTAAAATGCTTTTGTACGATTTGTCTCGCAGCAGCAAGTTTTTGGGAAATATAATATTAACGATTAAATCTGACCACACTTGTGAAATTATTGATGGTCAACAACGTACAACTGTACTTATGTTGATTGTTTCCTGTATAAAGAAAAAGTTTGGGACCAAGATATCGACGCCAGATCTGTGCCCTCTTCGCAATGAGGGGTTTACAGGCTTCCAGACACTCTTAGAAAAGGCCTTTGATCAGGAAGCAATTACATCCGATGCTTGGAACGCTATTCTTAAAAGCGATGATTATCTTCAACTTCCTCGTATTCAAAAACTATGGAACACGATATCTTCTTCCGAGTTGTTAGCTGACCGGCATAAAGCCCAGGGGCTTCTTGATAACTTGTGCAAATCTGAGTTCAATATAATTGCCAGCTATTCTAACGATGTAAATACCAGCATCCAGTATTTTCTGGATGTAAATCTTAAAGGCATTCGTTTGGATACTGAAGATATTTTCAAAGGTTATCTTTTTAGTCAGGATAGCCGCGAACTCACACGTTCTCTTTGGCAAAAGAATAAGCGTGATGTATTACGCTTAAATGGCGTCACGCAGAGCTCGGAAGAGAAAAGATATCCTCTGATGAAGTTGTATGAACACTTTTTCTATTGTGACTTATATCTTCCTCGCGAGGGAGATTGCGAGTATAGTACACTCAAGTTTGGTGAAAACTTTTGTCTCACATCCGGATTTGAAAGTGGAAGTACGAAATATTACGAAGGTAGCCATTTAATTGAAGCCATACGAGATCGGGACTATTTGCAAAATGTACTCTCCAGACTCAATAAATGCGTTGAAATAATGACGGATATTATTGAAAGCGAGGGACCTTCTACTCCGTTTAAAGACAAATTTATTTGCGCTAAAAAGGTAGATTCTATAGATATTCAAAACTGCCATTCGATGCTAAAGAAGATACTTATGGAAAAAGAGGTGATTCCTAAAATTTTAGCGTTAAAGTATATCCTTACATACTTTGACGGAAAGCCTCACGCAAAAGAAGAGTACAAGTCAGTCTATAGCGTCTTTTGTGCAGCGGTCTTGTTTACCGTTTTCGCGAACAAAAAAGAGAGTGATACTTTCTACAACTTTGTAAGACTGGAAGAATGGAAAAGCAAGATAAACAAATGGCTTTATGACTATATTTCTTCTCATGCACTGACCAGAGGTAAAGTTCTCGCTGCATATAAATATAGTGAAAGTGACGATGACCCAATTCAACAAATCCGTTGTAAGTCTTTGGCGGCGATTAGTAATTTCTTCAAAGTAACGAAGAACGGTGATAATTATAACATGGGTATTTCCAACGCAGCTGAACTTTGTAAGTTTTTCGGAGATAAAACAGTTTATAGTTTAGAACACTTTATTGTAGGAGAATGCGGAACTCTTCATGTCAAAACCGCAAAATACGATTTCCCATATAAATATCCACCAACGATTCAGAAGTACAGAAATTCTCTATTTAATTTTATTATTATTCCTCAACCGCTTAATAGTTCTCTTTCTAATGAAGGATTGTTTATTAAAGTAGCAGAAATCCATACACATGAAAACGAGATTAAATGCAGCTATAGCAAAGGATACTATGGACTGTTAAACAAATCTCCTCGTATGTACTTTCAACGCTACCCTACCGAAAAGGAGATAGATTCCTTCAGTACTGAAGAGGATGCCAGAGCATACCTAAATGAATATTTTACTAAAACATTTCCGGAAGAGTTTTTACAGTTTTCAACGGCGCTTGTAAAAAAAATCAACTGGGGTTCTTAACACGAAGGCGTTCTCGGATATTTCCGAGAGCGCTTTCTCATTAAATGCGCAGCATGGTAACGACATATCTTGCGGAAACTATTATTGTCCATTTTATTGTACTTGCTTTATAATATCATGATCTTTAAAGAAAGTCACTTTCTCCATAAAACCTGGTGTGTGCAGCATTTTATTACCGGTACTGTGTTGACTGTTGGTGAATTTTAATATATACTTAAGTATATACTTACGTATAAATAGAGGTGCTATATGCTGAAATATCAATTTCCCGCTGTAAAGGGCTGTCAGGCCGGAAAAGATTACTATATATGCATGGTTCCCCTTGGGTTAATGAGTAAGATTTTTGCGACCGATAGCAGCGATGTCCCTGCCGAGTATCGCGCCCAAAGAAAGCTCAACGAAGCTCGTATTCCTGAAATCTGTGGATACATCTTGTCTAATCGAGATTCGTATGTCTTTTCAGCTCTGGCTGCATCTGTGGACGGTGACATGAAGTTTGTCCCTGCTGACAGCAATGAGAATGCAGGCCTTCTGGAAATCGATATGACCGCTTCCTTCCTGATCAACGATGGCCAGCATCGAAAGGCGGCCATTGAGGCAGCGATTGCCGAAGACGAGAGCCTGAAAGAAGAAACGATTTCGATTGTCCTTTATAAAGACCAGGGACTTCAACGGAGCCAGCAGATGTTTACTGACCTCAACAAGCATGCTGTTACCACATCAAAATCCTTAAATACACTATACGAGTCGAAAGATCCTGTGGCACTAATCACGAAGAATGTCGTCAACTCAATCAGCTTCCTACGTAAGTATACTGACAAGGAGAAAGACAACCTTAGCAAATATTCCTCTAACATCTTTACACTTAACACCTTCTATACAGCTAACAAGCGCATCTGTAAGGTGATCCATGATCAGGACAATGCTGAAAAAATCGTTTATACATTTTGGAATCACGTGGTTGTTAATATGCGTGAGTGGAACGAGATGGACAGTGGTGAATTAAGTAAAAAAAGTTTGCGAGAGGATTATATCACAACGCAAGGTCTGATTATCTTGGCACTGGGACGCTTGGGAGAATTCTATTGCGTGAATCCTCAGATTAACATGGCAAAATCGTTGAAGGGATTAAAGAAAATCGACTGGCTTCGAAATAATGAAGCGTGTTGGATGAACCGTGCAATTAAACCTAATGGAAAGATCAACAGAAATGAACAAGGTATCTTTTTGACATACATTCAAATTAAGCGACTTCTTTCTCTGCCAATCAGTGATGAGGAGGCAAAAAAAGAAAGAATCATGATGGGATAATCCTGGAGAACTCAAATGGAACAGAATACATTTAATTCAAATAACATCGATGCCGGAAGCAAAATTGCCAGTTTTCGAGTAAAACAAAGTATGCCATATGAATTCAAAGTGAATTATGCGCGCATAAGAGCATGGGAATTCTACAATGAATGTGGAAAAAGGGACTTGGATTGCTATGTTTCAGTAGGGGGACTTGACAGTATTACACTGTTCTTCTTCTTGAAATCAATAGGAATAGATGTGCCAGCGGTATCAGTCTCTTCGCTCGAAGATGTTAGTATCCAAAAAATCCACAAACAGATTGGAGTTATCTCACTACCACCAGCAGTTAGAGCTGATGGTACGCGATGGAATAAGCAAAAACTAATCCAAGAATTTGGTTTCCCTGTACTCTCCAAGGAAATCGCCCGTAAAATTGAATTGCTTCAAAACCCAACTCCCAATAACAAAACCATAAGGCATGCAATTGTTACAGGCGAAACTGGTGAATATGGTGGATTTCAAAAGCATTCAAAAATGAAACTTGCGCAGAAGTGGCTCGAAAAATTCGGTGGATTAGAAAATGAAGAAGAAGGCGTGAATTATCAAATTGCACCGTTTAAAGTCTCCTCGAAGTGTTGCTATTACCTCAAAGAAAAACCGTGCTCTGATTGGGCTAAAGAGCACAATTGTGTACCTTATTTAGGGTTGATGGCATCCGAAGGCGGAAGACGTGAGAAGTCTTTAATGCTGAATGGCTGTAACTACTTTGGAAAAGGTACCATTCGTTCGGCTCCATTTGCAATTTTTAATAGACAGGATTTATTACAGTTGGCACTTGATTTAAAGGTCCCTGTCCCTGAGATTTATGGAAGCATACTGAAGGATGAAGATGGTCGTTTGTATACTTCTGGAGAGCAGCGAACTGGATGCTCGATGTGTGGATTTGGAATTCAGCTCGAAAAACGGCCTCACCGATTCGATCGGCTACGGGAGCGGAACTACAAAGAGTGGGATTTTTGGATGAATAGGTGTTGCCTTGATAAAAACGGAACACCGTATGGATGGGGAAAAGTTTTAGATTATCTCGGAATTGGCTGGCGAGATATTCCGGATCCTCATAACAGAAAAAAGTAAGGATGGGAATTCACAATGCCATATACAGGTAAGTTTCAAGTATTTGAAGATATTATCAAAGAAATTATGATCGTCTACAAGCACGACAGCCGTCCGTGGCTTATTGGCTACAGCGGTGGCAAAGATTCTACTTTGCTGGTCAGTCTTGTATATGAAGCCATGAAGCGGTTAAAGGATGCTGGCGCTAAGCTTGACAAAACCGTTCATGTCATTACATCCGACACGATGGTTGAAAATCCCATCGTAAAGAATTACATGCACTCATCCTCGGATAACATCAACCGAGCAGCGGGAAAAGATCGTCTCAACATCAAAGCCAGTGTGATCTACCCGGAGCCGGAACAGACATTCTGGAGCCGGGTCATTGGCCTGGGCTATCCTACCCCAGAGCCTCCTGGATTCAGATGGTGTACAGACAGGCTGAAAATCATGCCGATGAATAAGTTTGTCAACGAGCGAATCAAGGAGAGCGGCGAAATCATCATTCTTCTCGGCGTCCGCAAGGGCGAAAGTCTAACTCGAATGAAGACCATTACCGCACGGGAAATCGAAGGCAAACTGCTGAATATGCATAATGACATTCCCAATGCTTATGTCTACAATCCTATCACTGAAATCCCTAACGATTTGGTCTGGGAATTCCTCTTAAAAGGCGATTGCAGAAGTCCTTGGGGAAGTGACATGAAGTATTTGTTCAGTCTTTACCAGGGCGAAAACCTTGGTGAAGAAAAGAGCGTTTTGGGTGAGGTCGACCGTGAGAAAATTCCGATAACCGGCAACTCCAGATTTGGGTGCTGGTGCTGCACCATGGTGAAAGAGGATAAGTCGTTACAGAACTTCATCAACAAAGGTGCTACGGAGCTAATTCCGCTTAGAGAATTCAGAAACGAATTGCTCAGAATGCGGGAGAATAGTCAATATCGAGATTCTAAGCGCCGCAACGGTTCTGTCTATAAGAAGTCAGACGGAAGCTTTGGAATGGGACCGTTTACGCTTGAAGCGCGATGCCTCATTCTCGAAAAACTCCTCGACCTCGAAAACAGGACAGGCATGGAGCTGATTACAGAAGCTGAACTGAAAGCAATTGACAAGATGTGGGACGAGGAAGGCGACCTTACATGTCGAGCACTCGTTGAAACCTACCATAAGGTCAAAGGCAAAAAGCTTCCATGGGATGATTATAAAACTCCGCGATTTGATGATGAGGCGATCCAAGCGATCAGAGATGTTGCAGATAAGTATGATATCCCGGTTGAATTGATTACGAAGCTGATTGTTTCTGTAGATACCAATAAGCACATTACGAAGAACAACAAAATGCAAAAGGCATTTGACAGCATTATTGGACAAGGCTGGTTGCACTATAATTCTGTCGAGGGAGCATTGAACCATGAAGATTAAGCGCATACAAGTAAAAAACATAGGTCCATATGTCAACGAAAATGCCTTCGATTTTGATGTATCAGACATTACTAAAAGAATGGTACTGATCGGCGGCAAAAATGGTGCAGGTAAAACGACACTGTTTAACGCTATCAAAATATGTCTCTACGGCTGCGTTGCATATGGCTTTGAATCAAACAACGCAAAGTACTTTGCCGAGATAGAGAAAATTATCAATGCCAATGAAAAACTGCAAAAAATTGGTGAGGCAGAAGTTGTCATTGACTTGCTGATGGATGACGGAAAGTACGATCACACATACACGTTTGTCAGATCATGGAGGGTAGCAGGCAAGAAAATAGCAGAAACCTTTACTGTGTACAAAGACGGCGAGACACTTTCTGAGACAGAAAAGAGTGATTTTGAGAGCTATCTTTTACAGACACTGCCCCCCAATCTCTTCCGCTTCTACTTCTTTGACGGCGAAAAAATCAGTGATTTCGTGTTCAACAGCAGCAAAAACTCCGACTTTAAGGATGCGTTTTTAAAGCTCTGCAGCCTTGATACGATGGAGATTATTCGGGAAAACTTCCGTAGAATTTCTCGTAGCAAGGCAAAGGGGACCATGACGCTTTCAGCGGAATACGATAGATGCCTTGAAGCAGACAATCTGATTGCACAGAGAGTAGAATGCGCAGAGGATGAATATCGAGAGATTTCCAATGAGATTTTGATTATTGATCAGAGGCTTGCGTCTCTTGAAAAGGCATACGCCAAGGGTGGCGGTATTTCTAAAAAAGAATGGCGCTCTATGCAAGATCAGATTGCAAAAGAGGATGTTCGCCGCGAGGGACACCATAAATGGCTCAAAGAATTGGCCAATAATGTGCTCCCATTTATTATCCTTAGAACTCAACTGGAAGAACTAAAGGCCCAAATTGCACTGGAACACAAGGCACAGGTCGATGCAAATGTAAAAAGCACAATTGATACCCCGGAAATCAAGTCGATCATCTCCGGCGTGTTGAGCCGGGCAAATATAGAATTAGCCGACGATATTTCTGAAAAGGTTATCTACGAGATTGCCAGCTATGCCAGCCACACTTCACAGATAACGCCCATTCTCAATTTGTCTGACTTCGACAGATTTGAACTAACTGCAAAAATCAACAGTCTCCTGGCTTATGACACCAACCGTGTCAAAGAAGCGACTGATGACATTAAGGCTTCTTTAAAATGCGTAAAACGCATCCGAAAGAAAATGGAGCGGAGCAGTATCGAAAACTATGATGGATACTTGCAGATGAAAAGCGATTTGAATGAGCAGAAGTCCAAATGCACGCAACAGCTTCTGGAAGTAGATAAAGAATTGCAAGAACTACGCGCCCAGAAAGCGATATCTGCATCTAAACTTTCCAAGGCTAAAAGTGATTATGAGGCACTCTTGAAAAAGCAGTCCATTAACGATATTTCAGCGCGTGCACTACTGGCATTTGATGAACTCCAAAAGACGCTTTACGATAAGAGTATTCGTTTAGTCGAGACGGGATTTAGCCAATTCTTCGCAAGTCTGATCAATAAATCTGATTTGATTGATGGAATCCATATCGATGATAGCCTAAATGTTCTTCCCTATAAAAACAAACACTTTAAAGCTGATGAAATACATAAAATCATTGGTAAGAACGGTGTTGAGTATCTTATTGCTCAGATCGGTCTGTATGCTTACGAAGTCCTGCAACAAAAGCTTATTGTCGATGAAGCCGAATTTGAACTGCCGGTTGAGGTAAAGCAACAGCTTTCTGCGGGAGAAAAGCAAATCTTTATTATGGCACTATATCAAGCGCTTTCGCAACTCAACAAAATCAATGTGCCTTACATTGTAGATACGCCGTTCGCGCGAATCGATAAGGAACATCGCGGAAAGATCCTGAGTCAGTTCTTTAAGAAACTAAACGGTCAGATTATCATCTTGTCCACCGATGAAGAAATCGTCGGGGACTATCGCGAGAGTATATCTGACATTGTATCTAATACATTCGTTTTGAACCACACAACAAACGGAAATACTGAAATCCTGGCAAACACTTATTTCGGAGGCAAGCACAATGACTAATAAGCTTCATACGTCACAAAAGACCCAGGAGATATTCAACTCGTTAGGTCAGTCATTGAGATTGCAGCCGTTTATCCTATCTAAACTGGCAATCGCACTGTCGGTCAGAAAGGGACAACTTCAAGCCGATGACTTCAAGACTGATAATAATGGCTTGGAACTGAGTCGGCAGGTCATTTTCGGTGATCACGATTTGCTGTTTAAATCTCTCATTATTAACAACGAGGGCAAAGTGATTCGCGAGGATGACTATTTCCCCGGTTTGGTAAAGGCCCATTTGGACCGAGGAGCAAAGCTTCTCGAAGATGAAAAACGGTACAGCAAAGATTTCTATAATCATCTGTGCCATCTGGATGACAACATCTAAAGGAGGTTTACATGGATTATCCAAAGGTCAAAGTCTGTTTAGATACCTCAGAAGATAACCTGATAGATGAATTGTATACGCCGTGTCTAAAGTGGGCTGAACGCTTTGACCGAGGCGTCGGCTACTTCACAACAGGGTGGCTCACATACAACGTCGCAGGATTATCCGACTTCGCCTCTCGCGGAGGAAAAATGCGCTTAATTACAAGTCCCATTCTTTCCACGGAGGACACGGACGCAATTATTGGAACTGAGACCCAAGATGGTAGCGCATTTCTGCACCTCGAAGCAGCTCTCCTCGAAAATGTTGAGATACTCAAACAAGAAATGGAAGCAGATATTATAAATACATTTTCCTGGATGCTGTATGATGGAATTATTGATATGCGTTTTGCAATTCCTTGTGAAAAGTTGGAGGAAGGAGACTTTCACGATAAATTTGGCATTTTTTATAAGGGCAACGATGCGCTATCCTTCTCTGGCTCTATCAACGACAGCAAGCATGGATTCCAGAATTATGAAAGCATAAAAGTCTTCAAAACGTGGGCTGGTACACAGGAGTATGTCGATGCGGATACCGCTCGTTTCGAGAAAATCTGGAATCGAAAAGACCGCAATCTCAAAATGTTTACCATTCCACAAGCAGTTAAAAACAAAATATTTGAATTGCGTTCACCGGATAGGCCGTATTCTTTGCCGGCAGGTTCGAGTAAATGGGTTCATCAGGACATAGCAGTAAAGACCTTTCTGGAAAAAGAGCATGGCATTCTGGCAATGGCTACCGGAACCGGAAAGACTGTTACTGCAATGAAAATCATCAACAAGCTGTTTGATAGCGGGGAAATTCGCCGCGTTGTTATTACTATGTACGGCAACGATTTGCTGGATCAGTGGGCAATTCAAATTCGAGAAAACTACAAGAACAAGCAAATCAACTATCATTATGCATCCCAGAAGATGATGAAAGATTTCGTCATGCACCCAGATGATTCCATCTTAATTCTTTCTCGTGACGCCAGAAATCTCTCCAAATTGCTGGACTTGTTTGATCGTCTACCTGGCGATTATCGCAATGATACGCTGTTTGTTTTTGACGAAGTACATGGAGCTGGTTCTAATACTTTTGTCGAAAATCTTTCGGGCAGGCTCTCTCCGTATCGATATCGCCTCGGGTTGAGCGCTACGCCAGAGCGTGAGTACGATGAGGCTGGAAATGATTTCTTGCTGAATGAAATTGGAGAAGTAATTTTTGAGTTTACGCTGCAGGATGCCATTCAAAAAGGAATCCTGTGCGAATTCAATTATATTCCGCTGCCCTATGTTCTCTCTGACGAAGAAAAGCTCAAAAAGCGCAAGATTATCGCAGCGTTCAATGCAAAAAAGGAGAGCGGAGAACCTGTTGATGAAAAGGATATGTTTACTCAATTGGCGCTTGTCAATAAAACAGCGGTCAACAAGCTGGAGGAGTTTGAAAGTCTGATTTCTCAGCGACCGGAGCTGTTGCAGAAGTGTATCATTTTTGTTCAGACCATGGAATATGGCGCAAAGCTCCAGGAGATTCTTGTCAGGTACAGCGACAAATATCATACCTACTATGCCGATGATGAAAAAATCAATTTGGAGAACTTTGCGGCAGGAAAAATTGACTGCCTGCTGACCTGTAAAAAAGTTTCCGAGGGAATTGATATCAGCAGCGTCACGAACATTATCCTGTTTTCTTCTGATCGTTCCAGGCTCGTGACAACGCAGAGAATCGGGCGCGCATTACGCCTGGATAAAAACAACCCAGAAAAGAAAGCAACTGTTGTGGACTTCGTGATTGAGGATTCCGAGGAAAATGACAATAACGCCGATGCCGATCGTGCAGAGTGGCTTACAGAGCTTTCACAGACAAGGAGATGCGAACATGAGAAATAAAATCATCGAAAATGCGATTGATTCCGTTGTCAACGCATCGAACACCTCGTCCGACTTCAAACTGGCATTCAGACAATATGTCAAAAACAAGTTTGATGATAACGCCAAAGAGAGCGATTTAAAACGGATACTTACACTGATTGAGGATGATGAGGAGGATATTCAGGTATGAAGATGGCGATCCTCGAGCTCGAATATAAAAATATCCGAAAAATCACTGCCTTGAAGCTCCCCTTTACCAAAGCCGATGGCTCCGTAATCAGCAACAATTTTATTATGATGGCCAACGGTACCGGTAAGACAACCACAATGGAACTCATCAAAGGATTATTTGATGGAACAGCCGCTGGATGGACTGCGTCCAAAGTGCGTTCTTTCGCGCCTACATTAACGGAAGCAGATACAGGTGAATTCAGCATCACTGTCAAATTTGATGATAGACAGTATAAGTACTTCCTCTCTATGAATTACAAAGATGGAACGGTGCAGGTGGAAACCTCTGCTCCTCCCAAGGGTCGAGAAGCTGGACTTCGTTTACCTGAGTCTATTCGCGGTATTTTTACGCCTGAATTTGTTAGGCGCTTTGTGTTTGACGGTGAGCAGGCGGCGAAGTCTATGGACAGCTCATCCAATGAAGCTGATGAAACGATTCGCTACCTATATCGCCTCGATGAATTGGATGAGATTTTGGCCGCAAACCAGAGAGTCCTTACCGAAATCCAAAACGCCGAAGGAAAGCGTGGAACATCCAGTTCACTTAGCAATTTGCGTACCCGGCAAAGTGACATTGACGCAATTCGGGCCAAGCTGAGAGCACGGTGTGAGAAGCTTCGCGAAGAGATTGCTGCGTTTGAAGCTGAAAAAGTAGAGAAGGAGAAACAGCGCCAGGAACTCGACAAGAGCTATGAAAAGCTGAATCAAGAGAAAAATGATATTCTCAAGGAACAGCAGAAGAATCGCGGCGAAATCGACGTTAAGATCACTTCTATTCTGGGGATAATTAAGTCTCCCTATCTACTGAGCGAAAGCCTCTGTGCGAGAATGTTCGAGTTAGGCAATAGCATGAAAAAACTCAAGTTGCCTAAAACCATTGCCAAAGACTTCTTCACCGAATTGGCTTCTGCAGACCGGTGTGTCTGCGATAGATGCATTGGCGAACGGGAGAGAACGGCTATCCTGAAGCGGGCTGACCAGTATCTGGGAAGTGACCAACAGTCGGTTCTTAACACGGTTAAGAGTAGTCTGATGGACAGTGTGTATGACGAACGCTTAAAAAAGGCCTTCGAAGAACTCAAGGAACTGAGAGCTCAAGCTAATCGCCTCGATACGAGATTTAAAACTAATGAGGAAAAACTCATTAAAGCCGGAGGCGAAAAGGCTCGTGAACTGCAGGAGCGAATTGAGGAACTGATCAGACTTATCAGCATTGCTCGTGATGAACTTGAGCGCATTGAATCCAAGGATGAAAACGACGCTTCTCTGACAGAAGAAAACAACCTTCACAAGGCGGATCAAAAATTTAAGTACTATGAGCAGGAAATAGCGAAGGCAACAAGAACAAATACTGCATTGCGCAAAAAAGAGTTGGTTGATTCCTTGGTGAATGAGATCAAACTACAGGCTACCACAGCGCTGAAGCAAGAAATCGTCAGAAAGACCAACGAGAAACTTCGCCGTGTTATCGTTGACGATTATGTAGAAATCGAAAGCATCGATAGGTACATAAAACTAAAGGGTAGGGACGGTGCCAGCGAAGGTCAAACTCTTAGCATTGCCTACTGTTTCCTGGGCACTCTTTTCGAAGATTCTGAGTTGGAATTTCCGTTCATTATCGACTCGCCTACCGGCAAGATGGATTTCGAAAAACGGCAGGCTGTTGCAGATATCATTCCTTTGGTATTCAATCAGATGATTGCCTTTGTTCAGTCAGCGGAAGTGGAGCGTTTTGCGGACAGATTCTATGCAAATCCCGATTCGCAGTATCTTACGGTTGTGGCATCTCCCCAGGATCAGGCCGTAGTTGTTTATGAAGGAATTGACTTCTTCGATTCGTATCAAAGAGAGCACAAAGGAGATGAAAAATAATGCATTTTAAGATAGCGAAAAGTGCCCAAAGCTACTTTAACAACATTATGAATCTCGAAGGCTCCCACGCTGCGGAGGATAAGAATAAGTTTATCCAATTCGATGTGTACTACTGCTGTGCATTGATTGGCATGGCAGCAGGCCAAATCGACGAGGATACTTCTGAGTTGAAGGATCTTGTTGAAAGGTACCCAGTTCAATATCGTGACTGTAAAGCCCAAATTGCTGGGTTACTGGTGGCATCTGAGGCCAGAAGACTCGGCATCGATACGCAGAGCCCTAAGCTGGAGCAGATTATGCTACAGTATATTAGCAACAATGATACTCTGCTGTCTGAGGATGGAATTAAAACCCTTAACGCCTATGCGTTGAAAGGATACCGCCTGATTACTGATTATCCGTTGTTTGACAAACCTACTTCCAGAGAAGAATTTCTGGATGCATTCAATGTAGCCATGCAGTTTTACGAAAAGAAAGATAGCTAATCTGTGTAGGTGCTTAGTTAACCTGCGAGCCCGCGCCACGAGTACCCCGCATCCCCAATAGTGGCTGAAACGCAATGTTCCAGCCGCTATTTTTCTTAAAAGTTTCAGTAGCTGTTTCCGTCGAACTGTGGTATATGTTTGTGCTGCAAGGAGGCGAGCGCATGAAATACAAGCTGCTGAAAGACCTATATGACTGCTTTTATACCCCACCTGAATTCCCGGTGCAGAAGCAGGAAATTGATGAATGCCATCACGCACTTAGCGAGGTGCTGGGCAAACCGGAGCGTCGGCTGGTGCTCCAGATCATCGACGCAAAAGACCGTATTGCTGAGGACACCTCCATCGACAGCTTTATCGCCGGATTTGAACTGGCGTGGAAACTCTCTATGGAATTGAACTATTACGAAAACGAGCGCTCAGTCTCCTGCCGAACGGCAATGGGGTTGAGGGCTCGTTTCGCATCTAAGGAGGAAGAAAAATGAAGAAACTCATCATAGTGACCCTGATTACCACCTGTGCCGCCTTGTGTGCCGCCGTGTGGCCGCATAACAATGCAACCGAGCAAACACCCGTCCCAGCCGCGGAAACCGCTGTGAGCGCCAAGGAAGCGACCGTTGCGGAAATTGAGGAACCCACAGCACTGGCGGAGAAGGAAAAAGGAACGATTCCGCGACAAGAAGCGCCCCGAGAAGAGAAACCTGAACTGGAGATAGGGCCTATTGAAACACCCGTAGCTTCCGAACTCCAGCTTTCCACGGGGCAGGTACCCGCTAAGAATTCCGCACCAGAGCCAACTCCGCCCCACCCTCCTGAAGAACTGCAGCCCGGCGACAAAGTTTATGTGGCGGGCTTCGGCTGGTTGGAGTACGAGGGACCCAATCACTGCGAAGATGGCACGGACATTTACGAAAACGGAAACAAAATTGGAATCATGGGGTGAAATTTGCAGTTCCCCATTGCATTCGCTTCCCATTCATGTTATCATGAAAGCGCTAAATTGTTGGACTGTCCTGAACTTTGATCGTTCGTATCATGAGAGTACGAATGATATCGAACGGCAGTGACATAGACAATGAAGCGAGTAAAAAAATATGTAAATCCTCGAAACTATTGATTCCAATCAAATTCTCATTATGGAATTGAGAAAGCAGTTTGCTGGTTGACTGTCGTTGTCCCCCTGTTGTTTCGATGCTTTGCACCACAAAATCGAACCGAAGAAAGTGTTCTTTCGTCGGGTTTGTTTTGTTGCGTGCAAAGCGGTCTTCCGGATGATCGCAGTCCACGCACGAAGCAAAGTGCGTGGGCTTTTTTCGGTTCAGAAAGGAGGCTGATTATGGGAAAGGTATCAGGAAAAACACATACCAAAGCACAACTGGATCACTGGGCAAATCTGCATAATCCCAATAACAAGGCATATCAAGCTGACGCTGACAATCGGGCCAATCAGATGAATCCGAACCACAGATCGCACCAGAAAACTCACAATGCGAACCGCAGAAATAAAGCATATTGGATGCCCGAGTGGGCGCCTGACTATCCGGAATACGATGATTAAAATTGGAGGTGCACGGTATGTCAAAGCACTTTTTCGACTATGATGACGGCGACTTCGCCATGAGCATTTCTGACAGCATGGCGATGGACTCCGATGGGAATCTCATGATGCGCATGGGAGATCACATGGCAATGGATATGGACACAGGCGATATTCACATGATCTCCTCGTGCCCCGATGATGACGAGGAGTAGAGCATAGGCGGCAGCTCAGCGAATGAGCCGCCATAGACAAAGAAAACATTTTTCAGGATCCAGACAGAAAAAGCAGCGGGACAGGCCATATAGGCTTGTCCCGCTGCCTGCGTGTTAGGGCAGATATTCTTCCGTGATCCGATACCGGCTGATGCCGAAGGCACTGCTTCGCTCCATGATTTCCGGCGGGATCTTGGGCAGAAACTTCTTGCTGAAGCTGGTGTCCCCGAAGTAGGCGTCAAAGCTTGCCACTGGCAGGACGACCCATTCGCAATCATCCTGTCGGTTGGCAAGATAATAGCGGATCAGCGTACAGACAACTTCGACTGGAATTACCTTCGGAAGTGCCTCTTTCACTTTCTCTGTCAGCTCGGGCGGCAGCTCCGGCCCCTCTTTGCGCAGCGAGCCAAACTCCAGCGCATCAGCAAGAACATCATCAAAGCGCAGCGTCCAGGCACCCTTGGTTTGGGGCGCAAAAATCGGGATCTGATACTGTATCACCTTGCTTCGCCATGCGGCGGCAAACTTTAACTGAATGACCTCCGCATACTTGAGTGAAGTGCTGCGCACCTTTTCCGGGTGCGACAGCATGAAGTCCGCAGCACGGAGAACATGACGAAGAAACCAGCCAATCCCGTCCGCATCCACCAGCTCCGGGAACGCCGTGTGCAGCTCCGAAAAATCCGTCTGGAATTGCCATTTCTTGTCCGGCGCACGCTTCCCGTCCTCCGGTACACTGCACCAAGCGCAGAGCGCGCGGCGGGCGTAGTCGATCCGATCGTGGGAATCACCCGAAATGACCATTCCGTCTTTACCGTGGAACAGATATCCGCGGGCCAGGATGGTCAAAATCCGAGCCATTCCCTCAAACTCCAGGATCGTGGCAAAGGTGAACCGACCCAGCCAAGTCGTGTCGCTCTTCTTGCTGGCGGTATAGGAAACCGTTCCGGTATATGCGCAGAATTCCACCCATTCGTTAATCATCCCGCACCTCCAGAACATTTTTCTCGATGTACTCCGGCAGCAGATCCCACAGCAGGTCACGCCTGCCGAGAGCCACCACATAGCGCACGGCCGAAGTCGGTCTTACAACAGCGGTCAGCAGCTCCCGGCACTTGGCCGTCACCGCATCACGGTAGCTCCGGGAGGCGGACTTGTCCGCAAAGGCTCTCATCATGGTGGTGAAAGCTTTTGAATCGCTTTCGCGGAACAGCTGCTTTTTCTCCCTGCCTGTGTTCTCGTCCTCCATATCACAGACAATGTCCCCGAGGATGCGGTAGCCGCCGAAGCGGAAATCAGTCAGCAGATCGTAAACATCCTCAAACTCCGGCAGCCATTCCCGCAGGAAGCGCTCCCGTGCATCCTCGTCCATGAGGTGCCAAGCCTGCTCCCAAATGGCCTGCCGCAGGGCGGACACCTTTTTCGGCGGCAGGCTGCCGAACAGGGCGTACAGCTCGTCGGAATCGTATGCATCCTCCTGCCCTCTGGCATACAGGACACGCTCCACATCGCTCTTCCTCTTTTTCTCCTTCACCGGAACACGGCAGGCCCGAATACGGGAGAGACAGGCGTCGTGATCCCGCAGCAGTGCATCCACCGCCGCCAGCTTATCGGAGTTCAACTGTTCCTTCCAGTCCGGCTGCCGGGCAAAGGAAAACAGCTCTTCGTCCCTGGCGGGCTTTGCCTTGATGCGCGGCGTGTTCTTTTTCAGCTGCTGCGCCAGATACGGCAGGCGCTCCACGTTGGAGTCCACCTTGCTCCAATCCACCTTCTTGAAAAACGCTTTCACCTTGGCCGCATGGGTTGGCTCGTACCAGGCACGCCGGGTCTCCATCTCCTCTACCAGCGTTTTATATTTGAGAAAGTCGCTGCGCTTGACGGTTTTATGGGTCAGGTATTCATCCAGATCCGGGCGGATACCGCTCTTGGCCGAGTCGATCTCCAGCCCAGTGAGGATGGCCAACGTCTCTGTCTCCTTCCGGCAGCGATCCCGCTCCTCGGCGTCGGAGTTTTCGTTGTAGGCAATGATGCTGCGATCCAGCGCGGCGTTGCAGATCTGGCCGACGCGGGAGGAGAAGGTGCTGCGGACGGTTTCGAACCGGGCCTCCCAGTCGTCGGCGCTGCGGATCTGAGGCTGGGCAGTGGGGATCATCAGCAGCGGTAGGTTGTGCGACCGGGAAAATATGCTCCGCGGCCGCGGAGAATCGTGATGGATGTTTCGTTTCACGCATTCGTTCAAAATGGGATCGCTGATTGTCTTGATCATGTCGCCGTCGTAGTCGGCACCGCCCAAACGCTCTGCGGCGAGTGAAGTGTAGCCGACCATAACAACATCCGTCAGATGGCTGAGATATTGATCGTATAGATGTCCCCGCTCTTCGAGAGGATAAAGCTGCATCTCTTCGTTCCGGGCAATATGCGGATTGCGCAGCAGCGTGCAGACATGACCGGGCTCATAAGCCGCACCCGGAGCAAAGAAATTCTCACGGCCCAACTCCTGCACCCAACGAAAATCGATAAAGTCGTTCGTCTTTTTGCTTGTTCCGGTTCTTGTAACAGGCAGACAGTCCAAAAAGTCCAGAAGATCCCCGGAAAGGTAACGATTGTCTCCCGCCACGATCAACCGGCCAACGGCGTACTGCTCTGCGATCTTGTTCGCTTCGGCCTCCAGCCGCTTGGCGTAAACCGGTTCGTTGATGAAACACGGATTCTTTTTAAGTACAGTGGCAAGGATCTGGTCTTTGCCCTGATGACGTTCCCACCAGCTGACCCGCTCAAACTTCTCCAGAAAATAATTCTGCCGAAACGACTCGTCGGCGCAGAAGTTGTAATACGCCAGCTCCGTCTGCTTGGTGAGCCAATTTCGCTCGTCCATCTCCGGACTGTGATCCCAGCTGTCCGGCAGATCGGCGGGGCGGAACTCGTCCGCTTTGAGGGATACCGTGTTCAAAAACTGATAGTTCAGTTCTGTCGTCTTCTCCGGCTTTTCCTTGCTGACATTTGTGATGTACAGCGCGTGGCGGTACTTGCGGAACACTGCCCAGTAGTCCTCCCAGCTCATGCCGCTGGCAGTGAGCCAGCCGTATCCCTTGAACATGCTCTTGGTGAGGATGATATCGACCTTCTGAATTGGATGCTGCACGCCCCACAGATCGGTGATGGTGTCCGCGCCGCTGCGGTCAAGATAATCCTTGAAGTCCACCTCATGCAGCATGCCCTTCACATATGGCATACGAATTTGAAACGAGGTGTGGACTTTCTTCCCGCATAGCTTCTCGTCAACAATGCGGGCGTATTGTTTGGAGATCAGCCCTTCGCCGTCGAAGCAGGTGACCTCAACATCGGCCATCGCCTCCACCCGGTGATATTTGCGGGTGCTGTTCTGCGTCCCGTCATCCACCACCGTGATCACCTCTATAGGCGGGGGCGTTCGCACCGAATTGTCGACGACCACCACCCGGTGAGGCTGGTCAATGCCAATGCCGTCAATGCGGATACCGCTGGACAGCATCAGTCCGTTGTAGGCATAGAGCTTACTGAGCTGGCAGTCCCCGATGGTCATATCCATCATAATGCGGCGGCGCACGGCATCATAAAAATCCTCTCGGATGAAGGACAGCCGCGCCTGCCGGCTCATGCTGCCCGAACGCTCAAAGGCGAGGTAGCGATGCGGCCCGGAGCCGAAATCCAGGCTCGCGCCCTCGGGGCGGAACAGGGCCTTGGCCTTTTCCTGCCGGATCAGGTGTTTCTTCCTGGCACCGCTCCGGTCGAAGATACCGGAGAAGTCCATATAGAAAATGATGTCGGAGAGGTTCGTCACCAGTTGCCCGCCGGGAGCTTCGGTGAAGGTATCGCCGTGCAGCACGCACATGATCTGATAGAACAGTGCGTTATCGTCCTGCTCGTGAGGTGCGGAAAGTGATTTGCATTTTTCCGTCTCAGCGGCGCTGAGACGGAAGGTGTATGCACCGTCCTGCTCTCTGCCGTAACTGATCACGGCTCTGGCGGACAGCTCGTAGATTCTGTATTTCACCAGTGGCATCGACTCACCTCCTGATGCTTCTATTCTATCATGAGGTTCTAAATTTGCAATATGAATACTGCTCCCACTTTTTCGGTGGGAGCTTTTTGCTTGCAGCTCTCAACAAAAAATTATAAAGGAGGAATCCAATGCAAGAATCCACATTCACCAACTACGACCAGCTGCCGCTGTTTCTCAATGCGAACACGGTGGCGCAGGTGCTGGGTGTGTCTATCTCCAGCGCCTATGAGCTGATGCACGAAACGGGATTCCCGGCCCTGCGGATCGGCAATCGTATCGTGGTACCCAAAGAAAAGTTCCGCCAATGGGTAGACGCACAGACAGGAGGTGATGCCTGATGTACCAGCGCTGGCCTAAGCGGGACCCGAACAAGCACTACTATTTCGTCCCCAACGAGGTCTTCAACCTCGGTCTCAGTTCCCACGAGATCGCCGTCTACAATTATCTTCTGCGCTGCGAGGATCGCAGAACCTACCAGTGCCATCCCAGCTACCGCACCATCGGAAAGGCGGTGCAGCTGAGCGAAAACACCGTGCGGAAGTATGTGGCCGGTCTGGAGGAGAAGGGGCTTATTCACACCGAGCCCAGTACCATCACCACAAAGGACGGCCGCGTGCGCAACGGAAGTCTCATCTACACCATCCGTCCCATTCAAGAAGCGTTGGAACTGAACTACCATCGGCAGTTCCTTCAGGCGGAGCGTGACATGGAGCGGGCAAGGGCGGAGAAGCGGCTGGCCGAATTGAATCAGCAGAATAAGAAGAAGGAGGAAGAAAGCGCATGATGCAGCAGATTGCAAACTTCATCGTGAACCATGACCCGATGATGGTCCTTCGGCGCACACACGACACAGTGCGCTACATCCGGTGGGCGTGGAACAAGGATCATGCCGACCCCATCGACGCAGAGGAGCTTCGCCTGTTCCTCTGCGATGAACACTACGGTGATCTGACCGATGAGCAAAAGACCGTTGCCCGTCGGTGTAGAGATGAAATGCGAAGTGTCTATGCGGAGCTGTGCGTGCGCTTGCTGCAAAGTGAGATCATGCTGGAGCGGGGCATGGTGCCGGACAGCAGCACCTACCGCAGCGTGTTTTGCTCGGAAGGGGGTGATGCGCCGTGGATGCTTGACCGGGCGGGATAACCGAAAATCAGGCCGATTTGCCGCCGACGAAAGAGAAGCAGGAGAAAGCCCTGACGCTTTTCTGCGTCAGGGCGAGCCACAACTGCCCGCAGTGCGGGCAGTTTCAGGGCTTTCAATCGACGCTGTTTTGCCGTGGGAAACCATAAGATGACGCTATTTTTGTGAAATACAGGCGAAAGGCCAGTGTTTTCGAGAAAACAAATGACGCTTATCAGAAAAAATGAAAGGATTTGAAGCGATGAGTGATAAAAAAAGACACACGATCTGGATCGATGAACGAATCTGGGAGGATGTACTGAGCCACTATAAAAGTGACAACTGCTCCACGCAAAATGAGTTCGTGGAGAACGCGCTGCGATTCTACATTGGGTACCTGAACACAAAGAGTGCTGGTGCATTCCTGCCACAAGCCATCTCCTCTGTGATGATCGGTACGATGGACAACTATGCGCGCCGTGTTGGTTCACAGCTCTACAAGCTGGCTGTGGAGCAGAACCTATGCAATCACATTTTGGCCGAGGACACCGATATGGACGCACGTGACTATCAGCTTCTGCGTGGTCGGAGTGTCCGTGAGGTGCAGAGCACCAACGGACGGATCTCCTTCAAGGAAGCTCTCGACTTCCAGAAGACGGTCTAAATCTTTCAAAAAACCAATAGCTATTTCCGCAAAAGTGTGGTAGTTGTTTGTGTTGCAAAAAGAAAATGAATCCAAAGGAAGTGAAATACATGGCAAAACGAAGACCGTCCGGCGACGGCATGGTGCGAAGGCGTGACGACGGACGCTGGGAAGGGCGTATCGTTATCGGCCACAAAGAAAACGGCAAACCACTGTTTCGTCATGTCTACGCCAAGACGCAAAAGGCGCTGTTGGACAAGCTCCACCAGAACATCGAGTGCTACCGTGATGTGGAGCTGACCGAGGACAGCCGCATGACGCTGGGCCAGTGGCTGGATCGCTGGCTCACGGAGTACAAGGCGGGTACGGTGCGGCCCGGTACCCTCGAGGGCTACCGCCGCTACATCGAATACTACATCAAGCCGCAACTGGGCGACAAGCAGATCTCCCTCCTCTCCCAGCAGGACATCCAGCGGATGTACCGCCGCCTGAAAACGGAGGGGCGCATCCACGAACATCCTGAGATGGGGCATCAGCTCTCCGACTCCATGGTGCGCCACATTCACTCCACCCTCCACGCCGCGCTGAAAGACGCGGTGCAGGCGCATGTCATTCCCAGAAATCCTACTGAGGGGACAACGGCACCCAAGCCCAACTACAAGCCCAAGCGCATCCTCACCCGTGCGGAGCTGGACGCCTTCCTCGCAGTAGTGGAGCAGGACGAGGTGTGGCGGGACTTCTTCCAGACGGAACTGATGACCGGCCTGCGCCGCGGCGAGATCTGCGGTCTGCAATGGAGCGACTTTGACGAGGAGGGCGGCACGCTGAAGGTGTGCCGCACCCTCCACAGCCAGAGGAAGGGTGAGTACACCGTCGGCGAGACCAAAACGGGAAAGGGAATGCGTACCATCCTCCTGCCGAAGACGGTGGCGGACATCCTGCGGCGGCGCAAGGCGGATACCATCAGTCAATGGATATTCCCCGACCCAGTGAAGCCGGAGGATCCTGTCAACCCCGGCTCGGCCTACCTCCACATGAAGACGCTGCTCCGGCGGGCGGGGCTGCCCAGTATCCGCTTCCACGACCTGCGCCACACCTTCGCAACCCACGCCCTCACCAGCGGCGTAGATGCCAAAACCCTGTCGGGTATCCTGGGCCACACCAACGCCTCCTTCACGCTGGACACCTACACCCATGTCACCTCAGATATGCAAAAGCAGGCCTGCGGTATCGTGGGCGGCTTCATGGAGGACATCTTCGGAAAGGAGTTGAAACCGTGGCAAGAAAGCGAAAAGCCGGAGACGGAACCGTAAGGCAGCGCAAGGACGGACGGTGGGAAGGCCGCATCGTCATCGGCTACGATGATAACGGCTATCCAAAGACGAAAAATGTCCTCGCCAAAACCAAGAAGGAGTGCGTCGAGAAGCTCCAGAAGCTCAAGGAGGAATGCGGCGGGCTGAAGCCCGAAAAAGTTCGGTCCGAGATGGTCTTCGGGGACTGGCTGACATACTGGTACGAGAATCACTCCAAGCCCAAGATCCGTCCCACCACGCAGGAGACTTACGAAAGCCGCATCCGACTGCACATCATCCCGGAAATTGGAGACATCTCCCGCTGAACAAGCTGACGCAGAATGACCTACAACAGTTCTACGGTCGGCTCAAGAAAAGTGGCCGGAAGCGCTTCACCGACAAGTACGGCGAAGGGCTGTCCGACCGAATGGTGCGTATGTGCCACGCCACCTGCCGCTCGGCGCTGGAGAAAGCGGTGCAGGATGGGATGATCCGTGTGAACCCGGCCCTCGGCTGCAAGCTGCCGCCGAAGAAGGCGCGGGAGATGCAGGTGCTGACACGAGAAGAGTTGCAGCGATTCCTCATTCAAGCGAAGTTTGAGGGCTACTACGAAGTGTTCCTTCTGGACTTAGCCACCGGCCTGCGCCGTGGCGAGCTCATGGCGCTGCAGTGGGATGACCTGAACTTCAAAACCGGCGTACTAAACGTGAACAAGCAGGTCTACGATGTGCGCGGCCAGCTTCAAATCAGCACGCCCAAGACGAAGAACTCCGTCCGCAAGATCGTCCTGCCGCCTGCGGTGGTGGCGGTGCTGCAGGAGTACAAAGAGGCGGTGGACTCCCGCTGGATGTTCCCTTCGCCAGTAAAGGAGGACTGTCCCATTACACCCGGCGTGGTACGCCGCAGACTGCAGTTCATCTTGGAGCACGCAGGATGCAAACATGTTAGATTTCATGATCTGCGCCACACCTTCGCAACGCTGGCACTGGAAAACGGCATGGATGTAAAAACGCTCTCCGCCATGCTGGGGCATGTGTCGGCGGCCACCACGCTGGACATCTATACCCACATTACCGATGATATGCAGCGGGCAGCCGCAGAAAATATTGACCGCGGTATCGGCAAGGCAGCGCCGCAGGAGGACGCTTCAGAGCCGGGGCGGGAAACTGCCCCGGCCACGGCGGAGAAGCCGAGTATGACCGATTTCAAGCCCTATGTGGGCCGCAAGCGCAGGCCTGGCACCGGCTGCATCAGCGAAATCAACGACCACCTCTTTGAAGGCCGCTACTCCCCCAAGTGGCCCGATGGCAAAAAGCACGCTCGCAATGTCTACGCCCACACCCGTGAGGAGTGCGAGGAGAAGCTGAAGACGCTGATCGAGGAGATGAAAGCGAAAATTGCGGAGGCGCAGCGGCAGAAAGCGGAGGGAATGCTGCCGCCGCAGGAACCAGAGAAGGGTAAGAAGAAAGGCGAGAAGAAAACGAAGGAAGCGAAAAAGGGTAAGTAACATGAACCACCGACATGGGTACCGAGTCATTGGTACCCATGTCGGTGGCCTTATTATCGGCTCATACAACTTTTAACAATTATATAGTATGTTTCACAAGTTCAGAGGAAACTTCTTTCAAAAGAGTCGTTGTACGAACGCTGGTAGACTCTTTCCTGTCAACAATCGACTTTAGCCACTCCTTTGCTTGGGTTAAATAGTAAGGATTACCCCACTCTTTCGCTAAGAAAAGTGAGAACTCTGCGTATTTTTGAGCATGATAAACCTTGCGTTTATCGCTGCTAAAGCATTGCTGGAGAATCTGCATCGCCTCTTGCATGCCTTCTTCTGCTTTTGCTGTTTTCTGTTTTTTATTTGCTTCAAACAGAATGATCGCGCGCGAGTTTTTAATGCTAAAATTGTTTGAACTCTTGTTTACAGCTTTATCAATATCGGCAAAGGCTCCAGCAAAATCTCCTAAGTAAGCTTTATACAGCGCCCATTGCTGTAATGTATATGCACTTTCGTCAATATTATAAATATGATCATATAAGTCATGAGCTGTAGTGCCATATAGCTTTATGAAGTTGCGGGCATCGAATGCACTGCGCTTAAAAACATAATACTTGTAGACTTTGTATGGCGAAACATTCAAAATAAACCTGCGAATAACGACTCCGAAATCGTCTTTGAAATTATCAAGCAATACAGAAAAGGCAAGGCGTGCAAAAAGATTTGACCTAACACTATAGTAACTTTGGTCTAACTCATCAGGAGCCATTTCGACATCTACTTCTTGAAGATATCCTTTTGCTGAACACAGAATTCTGTTCAGCTTTTCGTAATCCGTAGTGTTAAAAAAGGAGCAGAGGATATCCGTGTTTAAAGATGATTTGTTACAGGCAAGATATGTAGCGAGTATGATGACTTGAAATGCTTCCGTGGAGTTTCTTCGAATTTTTTTCAATAAGGTTCGAATTCGATCTTTGGACAAAACACCATTTACATTTTGATTTATCATTTCCAGCATAGAGAATTTTTCGTTCTCTTGTTGTTTGTAAGAAAATTTCCTTGCTCGTAAAAGCTCCGGAATCTTTTCATAAATGCGTTGGGCATCCTCTATTGGAAGTTCACTCGTCTCAACTCTCAAATAAGAGATTGGGTCAAATAGGTGTTTTGATGATTCAAACGCATAGTCATCACAGAATCCAATTACCCTTATGTTTGGCTGCTGCATAAACATTTTGGTTACATTTGCGTCATCACAACAATTATCTACGAATACAACAGCGCTTTGACCACGTAACACATTGATGATACGCTTAGCTTCATCAGGAGTAATGTCCGAAATAATGAGTTTGACCGCTTCTCTGTTTTTAGCAGCTAATTGCATCATATTTGTCGTTTTCCCTGAAAATGGAATACCAATGGCAATAACATTCTTTTCAGTTAAACTGGATTCGTAAAGCAAATTGACGCACTGTACTTCGCAGGGATAGTTTGACAGGATACAATACCAATGTGTGTAACCATTTGTATAGTAATCCTCTAAGGATACTGTTTCAATTTGATTTAGAGAAGGAATAAAATACTTCTTTATGGATTTGTATTTTTCAGTCGGAGAAACTTGTATTGTAGATGGATTGCAATTCTTTTGAATCCAGAGCAACAGATTCTCTGTGGTTCCTTCGATTACATAACAACCTAAATCTCTAAAATATTCAATATTATCGCTTCCGGGCATACATTGAATCCATATTTCTTGTCTCTTTTTTTCGAAAATTCGTGTAATTGTCCTTTCAATAGCGTTGTCGTGGAATCCATACCCCCAAAAGAGTGTCGGTGCTTCGAGCAACTTAGCGTGCATCGTATCAAAAAGTTCTCGATTATCACTATCCACATTTGCAAGTTCATTTTTGCCAAAATAAAGGTGAGAAGTAATGTCTTTTACATTACCATGAAGAGGAATAAACGGTATTACCGACGGATCTTTTTTAGCTGCACCATACTCTACAACACTGTGCAGGCTATAATTTGTACTGTGATCCATCACACACTGAATAATATTATCAATATTTGTTGTGATAAATGAATTGATTTTAACAAGACTTAACACATCATAAAGCTTATTATATGATGTTACGGTATATTTCTTTCGTAAATATTCCTGAAATTGGGTTTTAGCGCGGAGATTAACAATATTAGAAAGGCGCTCCAAGTCGTTAGTGTATGTCGCCGAAATGGAGAAATTATGACAGATTTCGCCACATAGCTCTGATGCGTCTGGAAGCGTATTTCCTGTTGCATCAGGCAATTTTGAAAATCCTGCACCGCAATAAACCTGCTAAAAAGTCAAGCCCTAATTAAAAAAAGTTATCGGCAGAAAAAGAGTATAGCAAAGCAGAGGCGGCAAAGCGGATCGCTTGGCCGCCTCAAATAAAGTATTGGGGATCTCAGCTCATTCTATTGCCGGCAAGCTGCGGTAGAGCTCTGTGACCTTGCCATAATAGACTCGGAGGAACTTATTCAGGCCTGCCACCATGGCGAGTTTACCGCTCTTCCCTTCACCGCGTTTTTTCTCAATGAATGTAAAGATCGGATCGTTTGCCGGTTTATGCATCACATAGCTCTGCATGACTTCGTACCCGGTCTTACGCAGATAGCGATTTCCCCGCTTGGAGATATGCCGGTTATTCGCGCAGAATTTGCCGGACTGGTACGGCGGCGCATCGATGCCGGCGTATGCGATGAGAGCCCGCTTGCTGTGAAAGCGTCGGACATCTCCGATCTCCGCGATCAGGCGCGGAGCCAGCGTGTCCCCGATGCAGGGCATTTCGCGCACGAGAGAATATTCCGGCAGAGTCTTGGCGAGAGCTTGCATCTGTGTTAAAATAGCGTCACGGGACGCCTCCACTGTGTGGAGGACTCGTATCGCTTCCGTAATGACGATCTGCGTGGATGGTGCATTGGGAAGCACAGGGATACCGTTTTGAGCTGTGGCAAAGATGAGCGCTGCCATACGTTCGCAATTGCGGTATCCCTTTTTTTCCGCCCATTTGCAATAATCCTTCCGAAAGCGCGTTTCTCCCA
>ERZ773192.1075-NODE-1075-length-30098-cov-5.251240_pt1 | contig 30098 bp, 18 predicted proteins | sample MGYA00581010_ERZ773192 | MGnify/ENA primary metagenome ERZ773192 (study PRJEB29015, sample SAMEA2737741) | human gut metagenome | biome: human gut; feature: human-associated habitat; material: faeces | place: China | collected 2012 ...
AACCCCACAAGGGACGCTGTCCCTTGACCCTGCAAGGGGCATTGCCCCTTGACCCCTTTTCGCGATTGGGTTGGTCGCACTTTCATGCTCCTTCCGCGTGCAGCTTTTGGGGCTTCGCCTAATCCCTTGTTTGCTCCCCCAACTTTCCGTGAAGAACCACAAAAAGGCGCTCCGAGCCATTTTCGCCCGAAGCGCCCAATTTCATGATTTGCTTTTCCTTCCCTCCACCCACTGGAACAGCGCCGGATACAGCACAATCGCGAACAGCATCAGCCCGAACATCTCTGCAAAGCCCAGCCAGTGTGCATCCAGCAGCAGATTACCCGCCGCCTTCAGTCCCTTCCGCACCGCCAGCAGCAGCGCTACGCCAACCACGCCGCGAATCATGCGCGCCTTGCCCGCACCCTTTGCATCAAAACCGACAAAGTGCCTCTCCAGCACCCAGCCAAGGCAGAAGCCCATCATCGCCCCCGCCGCCTTGTAGCAGTCCGTCACCATGTCCCACGGGTCAACCAGCAGCGTTCCGTCCGGCAGCACATCCAGCGGATACGGCTTCACGCTGGTGTAAATCAGCATCGCGGCAGACAGGATGATGCCGATAGTCGCCAGCAGCCAGTCGCGGTTCTTGCCGCCGTCCGCCCAGTTCAGCAGGTATTTTGACAGCAGCAGCACGACCAGCGCAATCATCATCCCAACCAGCACGTCCTGCGGCGTGTGCGCGCCGAGCCAGTTGCGGGCAAACGCCGTCAGCAGCGTCAGCAGCACGCACGGCAGAATCCACCATTTGCTGTACTTTTTCAGGTACGCCGCGAGGTTGCCGTAAAAAGACGCTGCCAATGTCGCATGTCCGCTGGGGAACGAGTAGCCTGTTGCCGTTGCCGCCGCTTCCGGAGCGATTTGCAGCCGCGCATCCTGCTTCCAAGGGCGATAGACGCACGCGATATTCTTGATGAGCTGCGTCACCATCGTTGCACCCGCGAAGCACAGCCCCATCCGCTGCCCAGTGCGCTTGTCGATGCACCAGTAAAATACGACGATAATGACAACCGGCAGCGACCCGGCGGCAAATTCCGAAATGAAGAGCAGCAAGCTGTTGATGAAGTTCGGCGCTTCCGCCCGGAGGTTCTGCAAAAACAGCAGATATTCAAAATCCAACGTTGTTTGACTCCTTTGTTACTTAATGACGCTCATGTCCAGCGCCATCTTCGCCCATGCGTCCGAAGCGCCGCTCGCGCCCGTGACTTCCGTGCCGGGCTGATAATCCGGCGTGGTGTACCAGCCGCAGAAGGTCATGTGCGGGTAGGTCGGGGCATCCGGCAAATCCGCCTGATGAATCGCGCTGCCGTTCACATGGTAGGTCGTCAGCGCCGTCGCCATGCCCTCTACGGTGATGCGGTAAGCGGTAATCTTCCCGTTCGTCGCGATGACATAACAATTTTGCAGCTGTGCAGGGTTATCAACGCCGTTTTTGCGCATTTCCGCCAGCAGGATTTCGCTCGTGAACCACGCGGTCTTCGTGCCGTCCGCGTTCTGTTCGACGCTCGCCGCATCCACCGGAATCCACCAGACGCTCTTTTCCGCGCTGTCCAGCACGATTTTAGGCGTACCCGCGCCGGAATAGCGAATGCCAATGCGCGCGCCGTCCGCGAACCACTCTATTTTCGCTTCGAGCTGGATGTAGGAGGAATCCCATTCCTTCTGGCTCGTCAAGCCGTCGGCGTTCGCCCAGAGGATGCTCTCGTCCGCCTCCGCGCGCACTTCCGTCAGCGCACTGCCCCATGCCGCGCTGTTCTTGCCCTCCCACAGCGCGTCCAGCACCTGCGGGTACACCACGCTCGTCGCCTGACTGCGCAGCTTCGGATTCACCGCGCGGCGAATCCAGGCGTGGCACTCACCGCCGGACGTCTGATTGTTCCCATTGTCCCAGATGACAATCGGCACGCCATAGCGCTGGGCATTCTGTGCGACACAGTACGCCCACTTCGCGCGCTCGGCGTGATTGCCATTCGTGTTCGTCGCACCCGTTTCGCCCATCACGACCGGAATCCCCCGGTCAAGGAAGGTTTCCTTGATGTTCTCGAACACGCGGTTGATTTTCGCGCCATCCTTCTCCGGGTCGAACGTCGTCTGCGTATCCTGCAGGCAGAAGGTCTGCGGGTCATACGAATGCACAGACACGATGATGTTTGCCGCTGCTTCGCCATCCACCGTCGGCAGGGCAATCGCCGCCGTGCCCGCCGGGGAGCTGGTCGCCGCGTAGCCCGGAATCATCAGGCAGCGCTCGGCGTTGCAGCCCTTGGCGTCCTTGCGGATGGTGTTCACGAACACTTGGTTGAGGTAGTTGACGGCAGCGTAGCACGCCGCGTTGCCGCTCCACTCATAGTTCATACCCTGCGCGCGCGGCTCGTTCATGCCCTCGAAAATCACATGCTGGTCAAAGTCGGCGAAGGTGTCCGCAATCTGCCGCCACATGGCCGTCAGCTGCTCGCCGATTTTCTCCGCGTCCGCCGCGAAATTCGGCTCGTTAATCCACGCTTCGTGGTGCACATTGAGGATGACGAACAAGTCCGCCTCGCGCGCCCACTCGACCACTTCGCGGACATGCTGGAGGAAGTCCTCGCGGATGGTGTACGTCCCATCGTCCGAGGTATAGCGGTACCAAGTCACGGGAATGCGGATGGTGTCAAAGCCCGCTTCCTTCACGCGCACCATCAGTTCCGGGGTGATTTTCGCGTTCCCCCACGACTGCTCCTGCGCGGTCACATCCGCGGTATTGCCGCCGGTTGCGTCCAGCGTATTGCCCAGATTCCACCCGAAACCCATCATCTCGACGATTTCCGTCGCTGTTTTGCCTGTCAGCATGGTTGATTCCTCCTCGGCGGCTGCCGGAAGCACCGGCAGCAGCATGGTCAAGAATAGTGCAATCCATTTTCGCATGTTTTGCATGAATTTTCCTCCTATTGCTTATAGAATTGGATTGTTACGCAGGGATTTCGCTCCTGCGGGAGCGACCAAAGGGCTTTCCGATCGCCCTTTGGAAACCTTCGGTGCCCCTTCGGATGTTACAGGTCTGTTATGTTAGTTTTTTAGTTTGTGTGCTTTTGGTTGTTGAGAAATTGCCTTCCCCTTTCGCCGGCGGACGCATTGTCAGACTAATTCTGTTCGTTTTCGCATCCGCTTCCAGCACCCACACGGTCACGATGTCGCCGACTCGGACGACTTCGCTCGGATGATTCACGCGGCGCTGCGCCATCTGGCTGATATGCACCAAGCCGTCGCGGTGAACACCGATGTCCACAAACGCGCCGAAGTCAGTCACGTTGCGCACCGTGCCGCGAAGCTCCATGCCGGGCTGCAAGTCCTTCAAATCCATCACGTCGCTGCGCATCAGCACCTGCGGCAGCTCATCGCGCGGGTCGCGGCCGGGGCGGGACAGCTCCGCCGCAATGTCGCGCAGGGTCGGTTCACCCACATTCAGCTGCTTCGCCAGCGCCGCGAACCCCTCCGCGTCCGCCAAGGTCAGCAGCTTGCCGACCGCCTCCGCCGGGGTGAGCGAAAAGTGCTTCAAAAGGGCGCGCGCCGCGTCGTAACTCTCCGGGTGAACGCCTGTGTTCTCTATCAAGTCCTTGCCGCCGGGAATGCGCAGGAAGCCTGCGCACTGCTCGAAGGCTTTCGGCCCAAGGCGCGGCACTTTCTTCAGCTGCGCACGGGTCGTAAACGCGCCGTTTTCCTCGCGGTACGCCACGATGTTCTTCGCGACGGTCGTGTTGATGCCCGCGACGTAACTCAGCAGCGACACGCTCGCCGTATTCACATCCACACCGACGCTGTTCACACAGTCCTCGACCACGCCGCCCAGCGCCGCGTCCAGTTCCGCCGACTTCAAGTCGTGCTGATATTGCCCGACGCCAATCGCCTTCGGGTCGATTTTGACCAGTTCCGCCAGCGGATCCTGCAAGCGCCGCGCAATCGACACCGCCGAACGCAGACTGACATCAAACTGCGGGAACTCCTCCGCCGCCAGCTTCGACGCGGAATACACCGACGCGCCCGCCTCGCTGACGACCATGTATTTGAGTGCGTCACCCAGCGCCAGCTCCTTCATCACCTCGACGAAGAACTGCTCTGTCTCGCGCCCCGCCGTGCCGTTGCCGATGGCGACGATGCCGACGCGGTGCTTCTGGATCATGCGCTTGACGGTTTCCTTCGCCTGCGCAACCTTACCATGGCTTGGCAGTGGGAAAATGACGCCCGTATCCAGCACGCGCCCGGTTTCGTCCACAACCGCGACCTTGCAGCCCGTGCGGATGCCGGGGTCAAGCCCCATCGCGACCTTCCCGCGCACCGGCGGCTGCATCAGCAGCGGGCGCAGATTCAGCGCGAACACGCGAATCGCCGCTGCACTCGCCTTGTCGGTCAATTCCGCGCGCAGTTCCGTGTCCAGCGACGGCGCAATCAGCCGCGTGTACGCGTCGTCGCACGCCTGCGCGACGTACTTGCACGCCGGACTGCCCGTCTGCTGCACGAAGCCATAGCGCACGAGCTGCTGCGCTTTCTCCTTGTCCACGTCCAGCGCGACTTTGAGGAAGCCCTCCTTCTCCCCGCGGTTCATCGCCAGCACTCGGTGCGACGGCATCAGGCGCAGCGGCTCGCGGTGGTCGTAGTACATGCGGTAGGTGCTGTCCTCGTCTTTCGCCGCGACCGTCGCGACCATCGCCGTTTGATGGTAGTACGTTTTGAGCTTCGTGCGGACGGCGGCATCGTCGCTGACGACCTCGGCGATAATATCCATCGCGCCTTGCAGGGCATCCTCCGCCGTTTCGACGCCCTTTTCCGCGTTCACATAGCGCAGGGCGATGGTTTCCGGCGCCATCATGTTCCGCTGCTGGAGCATCAGCGCGTTCGCGAGCGGCTCCAGCCCCTTCTCCTTGGCAATCGACGCGCGGGTACGGCGCTTCGGGCGGTACGGGCGATAAATATCCTCCAATTGCGCCAATGTCGCGGCAGCATCGAGGTCGCTTTGCAGCTTCTCCGTCCAGACATCTAACTTTTGCAGGCTTTCACTGATTTCCTGCCGACGCGCTTCGAGCGCCCGCAGTGCCGTCAGCCGTTCGCTGATTTCGCGCAGCTTCTGGTCATCCAGCGACCCGTGCTGTTCCTTGCGGTAACGCGCGATAAACGGCAGCGTGCAGCCCTCGTCAAGCAGGCGAATGACGGCGTCGATTTGCCACGGGGCGGTTTGGAACTCCTGACAGAGCGTTTGTGTGATAGTCATGTCCTCACCTCAAATAATGATGCCTTCCAAATGATCCACCTCATGCTGAATCACCTGCGCGGTGAAACCAGAGAACCGCTGCACATGCCGCTGCAGCTTCTCATCCTGATATTCCATCAAAATCTGCTGATACCGCAAACACGGGCGCTCGCCGTCCAGAGACAAGCACCCCTCCTGCGCCGCGAAGGGAATTTGGCGATCCGTGATGACCGGGTTGAGCATCACCAGCACGGTTTTCCCCGCCATCACCGCAATGATGCGCTTGCGGACGCCAATCATGTTCGCCGCCATGCCGACGCACTCGTGCGCATGGGCGCGCAGGGTATCCGCGAGGTCGCGCACAACGGGCAGATCCTCCGCCGTCGCCATCTGACTCTTGCAGGACAGGAACATCACATCTCTCACAATCGGCTGAATCATTGCTTCTTCACCACCACGCTGCCAGTTTTCCAGATGCTTCTTTCGGGCACTTCACCACGCACGCAGCTCAGCGGGTAGATTTGGCTCTCCCGCCCGATAACCGTGCCGGGGTTCAGCACGCTGTTGCAGCCGACTTCCACATAGTCGCCAAGCATTGCCCCCATTTTCTTCAAGCCGGTTGCCATGCTTTCGCCTGCGCCGCGAACCGTCACCAGCGTCTTGTCGCTCTTCACGTTGCTGGTAATCGACCCTGCCCCCATGTGGCTGCAATAACCGAGGATGCTGTCGCCGACGTAGTTGTAGTGCGGCGTCTGCACATGGTCGAAAAGAATCACGTTCTTCAGCTCCACAGAGTTGCCGACCACACAGTCTGCCCCTACTAGCGCACTGCCGCGGATGAACGCGCAATGCCGCACTTCCGTCCGCGCGCCGATGATGCAGGGCGCACCCAGATACGCCGTCGGCGCAACCGTCGCGGTTTTGTGCACCCAGACATGCTCGCTGATTTCGGTGTATTCCGCCGGGTCAAGCGCCGCGCCGATGCGCAGGATTTCCGCCTTGATGCCCGCAAGCGCCTCCCACGGATAGGTAAACTGCCGCAGGTAATCCGCCGCCAAAGTGTGGTTAAGGTCGTAAAGCTGTTCGATTGTCAGCATAATCTGCCTCCTATTTATTATGTTGATTGCTTTTTCGCCCTGCGCCGCCGAATCAGCCAGAGCACGAGCATCGCCAGCAGCAGCCCCGCCAGCGCGCCCGATGAGTCCAGCACCACATCCTGCCACTTGCCCGTACGCCCGGCAACGAAAAGCTGATGGATTTCGTCCGTCGCGGCATAGAGCGTACATCCCGCCCATGACAGCCAGTGCCAGCGGGCGCAGTAGCTGTCCAGCAGCAGCGTCAGCAGCAGTCCCAAGAGCGTGTACTCCAAGAAATGCGCCGTTTTCCGCACGGCAAAATCCACCTGTGCATATAGCTTCCAGTACGCCTTCCCCGTCAGTCCCTGCCGCTGCGCCAGAGAATCCGTAATTGGGCGGGCAATTTTATCGCTGATGCTGCCGGACTGCGTGCCTTCCTGTGCCGAGAAGCCGAACATCACCAGCAACAGGGACAGCGTAATCAGCCAGAGGATAGCACGATAAAGGTGTATTTTCCAGTTCAAGGTTGCTTTCCCTTCCTGCGGCGAAAGTTACGCCGCGATTGTTTTATTTCGCGCTCCACCCCGTCAATTCCTGCCGTGTTGCATGGATTTCACGAAAAAAGGGCTGCCCGTTGCAGACAGTCCTTTTGTTGGATTATTTCACGCGCTCGCAGTACACCGCCACGCGTTTTGTGCCGCTGAGGGTGCAGGTCACAAGCGTCAGGTCATAGCCGGAATGGGCAATTTCGTTCGCATCGTTGGGGGAAATCGTGTTTTTCTCCCGCACAACGTAGCGGAAAACGTTATTCTCCATGTCCGTGAAGGTAACGGTTGCGTCCAGCGCCAAGCTGCTCAGCTTGCCAAAGTGGTAGGTGTGCGCAATAATAGCGAGGTTGTCCGCGTAGGCACTGCCGGAATAGCGGCACGGCGAGACGCTCAGGTTCTCGTACGACCAGTTGCGCTGCACCGGCACTTTCAGCCCCAGCGACGGGATGGACAGCGTGCCGATATACTCGTGCCCATTGACCTTCTCGCCCGGCATTTCGATTCCCGGCACGCGCTCGTAGAGCTTGCCTGTCGGCGCGGGCGTGGGTGTCGACGTGGGTTCGGGGGACGGTGTCGGTTCAGGCGTCTCCGTCGGTTCGGGGGATTCCGTCGGCATGGGCGTTTCGGTGATTTCCGGCGCGCTCGTCGGCTTTGGCGGATTCGTTGCAGTCCCTGCCGTCGGCGCGTTTGTCGGCTTCGGCGGGTTCGTTGCAGTCCCTGCCGTCGGCGTGTTTGTCGGCTTCGGCGGCTTCGTCGCATTCTCTGGCGTCGGCGCGTTTGTCGGCTTCGGCGGATTCGTCGCAGGATTCACCGTCGGCGCGCTCGTCGGTTTCGGCGGATTCGTCGCAGTCCCTGCCGTCGGCGCGCTCGTCGGCTTCGGCAGGTTCGTCGCAGTCTCTGTCGTTGGTGCGCTCGTCGGCTTCGGCGGGTTCGTCGCAGGATTCGCCGTTAGCGCGCTCGTCGGCTTCGGCGGATTCGTTGCAGGATTCGCCGTTGCGGGCGCATCCGTCACAGGGGTGTCCGTGGCGGTTGCGTCATCGCGCGGAATGTCGGTCGTCAGTGCGTCAGTTACGGAGGGCGTGGATGCTGCCGGGGTATCCGTCGCAGGGGCATCCGCCGTCGGCGCGTCGGTTATCGGCGCATCCGTCGCGGGTGTGTCCGTCGGCATCATCGTCGCGGTGACTACGGGCGGTGCAGCGGTCTGCTGCGATTCCATCTGCCGCTGAATGCGAATCTGCTCCAGCGCCATCAGCGCATCATCCGACTCCTGCTGCGCGCGGCTGGCATCCCACTGGTTGTAGCCCACCAGCGCCAGTGCCGCCAAAATCAGCACCAGCCCCAGCGTCATCAGCAAATTGCCCTTACGGTTCTTCATGCTCTTGGCTCCATTTCCGGTGCAGAATCCAGCCAATGACGAACAGAATCATGCCCGCGCCCGCCAGAATCGGCACCGGCCACCACAGCTGCCCCGTTTCGGGAATCGGAGCGGTCGGGGTCGGCGTGACCGTGCGGCGATTGGTAATCACATACACGCCGTTTTCGATGGAATATTCCGGCTCGTAGTACACGTCATCCCCCAGAATCTCGTTGAGGGTGTACACATGGTCAGCCGGCAAATCCTTGAAGATATGGTGCCAGTTGTTTTCGCTGTTCAGAATCACCGTGTCGATATGCTGACCGTCCTGCATCAGATGAATTTCAATCTGCACAGGGCGATATGTGCCGCGGTTGTCGTCGTCCCACACCTTGACGCACTCAAGGTCAATCAGCGCGGGAGAACGCTCCAGCTTGATGGTGGAGAGGACGTCATACTGCCACTCGTCGTCCACATTGCGCGTCGGCACAGAGGTCAGGAAGGACTGGAAGCTGTACGCCCAGCCGCCGATGATGACCGGCGTGCCGGAAACAAGGTACAGACCGGGGTTGAGTCCCGCGAAGGCAACTCGACCGTTTTCATCCGTCGTGCCGGTGAAATCAGGCGTTTCGGACGCGGTGAGGGCTTTCATCGCTTCGGACGCGGCTGCCCAGTCCGCCGCATTCTTCAGCGCGTTAATGTCGATATTCAGGGTGCTGTACGGGCTGCGCATGGCGAACCGAGCGTCCGCATCCATGTCCGCCACCTGATACAGCTGGAAGGTCACGCCGGGCAGGTGCGCATCATCCTCGTTGTCATCCGCCTGAATGGCGAACGTCAAGGGGTGCGTCAAATCCACCCGTTCAAAGGCAAGCGCGCAGGGCGCAAGCAGAAGGCAGCACAATGCTGTCAGCAGGACAAGCGCCAGCAGGCGCGAGGGTTTGCGGCTCATCACGACCGCTCAGCTCCTTTCCGCTTCTTGTGTTTCGGGCTGGTCGTTACCAGCATGAGAATGAGGAGAATCAGCAGCATCGGCGCGGCGACAATCGGCGCGACGATGTAGGGGTCAATCACGAGTGCGTCCGCGGAGATGCGCACGGATAGCTGCGCAAGCGATGTTTCGACCCGGTGTCCACGGACAAGCAGCCGGTGCGAGTTAATGCCGTAGGGCGTGCAGGTGACGAGCGTACACAAATCCATGCCGTCATAGATTTGCAGTGCGCTGACGTCATGCGGCTCGACAATGAGAATCTGGTCGATTTCATAGGTCAGCACCTTGTCCAGCACGCGGAGGGTGAAGGTATCGCCGTAGGTGAGCTGGTCAAGGTTGGTAAAGAGCTTGGCGGAGGGCAGCCCTCGATGCGCCGAGAAGGCGGAATGCGTCCCCGGTTCGCCGGTCGGCAGGCTTGTGCCCTCAATGTGACCGACGGCGACTTGAAGCACGTTGGCGTTCGTCGAGTGATACAGCGGCAGCGTCACGGCAATCTGCGGAATCTCAATCACCCCGATGATGCCCGAACCGCCGACATTCATCACCGCGTCGTACTCCTCGCGCTCCTCGTCGGTCATGATCAAGCGATCAACGGTGGACTGTGCGCGGAGTTTTTCGTTATAAGCGTTTGCCGCCGCCCAATCCGCCTCGTAATCCTTCTTGGACTCCTGCTCCACCACCGTGTTGTAGGTGGCTACGGCACGCGACTGGTGGAAGGAATTGTAGAAATCCGACACGGACGGGTACAGAAGGAGCGCCAGACCCACAAACAGCACCACAAACAGCAAAATGGTTGTCATATTGCGCTTCATGAGCCGCCTCCTTTCTGCAAACATGCTTCATTTTCCCATTTGGGAATGCCGGGCGGCGGCATTGCGCGCACCGCCCGGCAGGGGTTTCATCAGAACATGGGGATGTTCAACGAATTGCGGGAGAGAAATCAGATTTCGTCCGCTTCGGCCTTGCGGCGAACGACGAGGATGAGCGCCGCGCCCACAAACATCATGCCGCCCAGCACGTAGAAGATGGTCGTGCCGATGCCGCCGGTCTCAGGCAGGGTCGCACCGGACTTGTTGACGAGCTTGTTGTTCATCGTAGAAGCCGCCGTGAGTTCCATGGTTGCACTTGCACCGCCAGCAGCTTCCTTGTGGTCTGCCGAAATCGTGATGGTGACAGGATCCAGCGGATTATAGGTAGCAGGAACCGTGGTTTCCTTCAGCGTGTACGTGCCGTGATCCAGACCGATGATGTTGAACGTACCATTGGCTTCCGTAATCATTTCATTGTTTGCGACATCCGTATAGGTATCATTCGGCTTCGTGGTGCCTGCGACAACGTAATTGCCATCGGCATCCTTCCACAGCGGAACAACACGATCATTTTGGTCATAAAGCGTGAAGCCAGCGCCAGGCAGTTCGTTGCCTGCTTCAGCCGTGTTCGCATACTTCGTGTTGTTCACAACATAGGTGAAGAGCCACACATGGTCTTCCGGCGTTTTACCCATGCCATCAGCATTGGGGTTGTTGGAGTATTCCAAATCGACGCTGTTCTTGTTGTTCGTGCTGGTTGCGCTCGCGTTGAAGACCTGCGCTTCTTCGTTCAGATACGCCGTGTAAACAACCTCAACCGTAATCTTGTCCGTAACAAGGATGCTGGTGTTTTCTTTCATCACCTTCTTCAGGTCTTCGATTGTGAGCGTCCAAGACGGCTTATCCTGATTTTCACCAACCTTGCCTGCGCCCTTCTGACCAGGCGTTGCAGTGCAAACATAATCGGTAGCTTTCAGTGCGATGCCGTTCACCTTCACAGAATCAATCTGAACGAAGGTAATGCCCTTGGACATGGTGTCGTTGAATACCAGCTTGTAGGTCGGATAGTCATTATAATCCGCATTGACCGGAATAGTCGCGACCAAACGGAACTTGAAATTTTCAAACAGCGCGTGGTCGGCGCTCTCGCCCCAGCCTTCCGGATTCACTTCTCCGCCGTTCTTTTCAGCATCAGCAACTTCGTCCTGTACCTGCTTGTCCACAGAGGGCTTTTCAGACTTTGCAGTCGCAACGATGTCCTGATCCAGCACCTTTACAATCAGCAGCGTGGCAGCGCCGTCCTTGCCTTCCAGCTTTGCCTGATTGTCCCGCACAAGGTAATAGCCAGGGGTCAGTTTCTGGCTCTTGCCGGGGGCTGCTTTGGTGGAAGAGAACGTATCAACCGGAGCGGATTCAGCGTTCCAGTACTTCGTGATTTCAGCCAGCTTTTCCTGATTCGTGCCCGAAACAGTTTTCAGAGCCTCCAGAACTGCGTCCGGCACAGGATCACCAGTCGTGACCGCAGCAGTGTCGTTCTTGGCGTTTGCGCCCCACTTGACGCTCGTCAGCACTTTCGCACCAGATTCATCTGCTACAACATCAGCAGTGAAAATCTGGTATACCTGGTATTCGTGATCCACATCGTCCTTCGGATTCACCGTAATCGTAAAACCGGTAGCAGTCGGCGTATCGCCTTCCGTCACTTCAGAAGCGCCCGCGACAGTGACCATGCTCAGCACGAGCATCATGGCCAGCAGAATTGCCCAAAACTTTTTCATGGTTTTTCTCCTTTTCGTTGTCGTTTTTCACTCATTGGGAAACGTTTTGCGGGGATTACCGGGGTTGCCTACGTCGGGAGGTCTCCTGACGTATAGCTGCTATGCTTTTTTCATTCCTCCTCCCGTCGTTTTCTTCCCCATGTTTATACAAGGGCTTTCGCCCGCGTATACGGATTGAGCTGCCCCGGAAGGGGGGGCTGCCGACTGCTCAGCAGCCTTCCCTCCGGCGTTTGATTTCCTGCCCCAGCAGCAATGCCGCCGCTGCCATCAGCAGCAGACCGCCCGCCGTGTACGGCAGTGTACCGATGCCACCCGTCTCGGGCAGCGTGTAGGTAATGGGTGTGTTCGTAATCTGGAAGACGCGATTTTCGCTGTTCGCGGGAATCGGCGCGGTGTTCGTGGCGTTCGTGTCGTCCGTCACCAGCTGCCAGCCGCTGCCCACCGGGGTCTTCTCGACGACGTAGTAGCGGTAGAGGTTGCCACCCGCGTCATACGCCGGGAGATTGTACCACTTGTAGCCCCACCAGATGTTCTTGCTGCCTTCCGGCGCGGTGTATTCAACCACTTCGCCAAACTGCCAGCCATCCAGATTCTTCGCGACGACCTTCCCCGCTACCGCGTCCCAGCCAAGGGTAACGGTCGCGATGGTCTTGTCGCCATCCGCCGCCGCTTCCGCGGTGGTCTGCTTGAGCGTCAGCGTGATGTCCGGGAGGTTCGCGGGATTCAGCGTGAACTGATTGTCCAACGACGTCCAGACCTTGCGGGCGCTGACGTCGGTCAGGGTGTTGGTGACGGTGAGTGTCTTGACGTTCAGGTTGATTTCCGGCCGTTCGCCGTTCGTCGGGGCAGAAGCTGAATGGACTTCGTTGCCTTCCGCGTCCACTTCCTTGACGTAGTAGTACCATTCGCCGCTTGCGCCTGTATCCTTGTCGAACCAGTAGCGCGGCAGACGGGTCAGCGTCAGCGTTGCGGCGTCGGTCGGCGTATTCGTGCCGACCGTCAGCTTCACGGTGCCGTCCGACAAGACCGTCGCGTCCATGTTCGCTTCCAGCGCGCCCAGCAAGGGTGTGTAGCGTTCCGGGGATAGGGGAAGACCAGTGCCGTCACGCTTTTCGCGCCAGATTTGCAGGTACACGACGGTATTGCGGACATTCAGCGGCAGTTCGCTTTCGCTGCCTGTGGGGAAATACGCCTGCTTGAACTGCTTGGTGATTTTCAGCTGCGTCGGCGTGTTGGTAATTGTGCCGATTTCGTTGAAGCCCAGCTCCAGCTTGCCGGCCGGCAGGTTGTTCAGGTAGCCCGCCCGCTCCACTTCGCGGATGATGAAGGACGCACTGGCGTAGCCCGGCAGATTCCGGATGGTCACGCGCCACGGTTCATCCGCCTTCGCCAGCCCCGACACATGCAGGTAGGGCGCGCCGTTAATCTGCACCAGCTCCGCCGTGAGCGAACTCGGCGTGCAGATAACGTTCTTCAGGCTGAAGTAGCTCTTTTCCAGCAGGTTTTCCGTTTTCCACTGCGTGGAGTAGACTTCCTGATACTTCCTCATGACTTCAAGGTAGATGTCCTGCATCATGCCCTCTTCGCCGAACGTGTCCGCGTCCGCCCATTGCTTGACAATGCTGATGGCTTTCGGTACGTTGGTGATGGTCACGTTGTTTTCCGTCGTATCCTTGAAGGTGATGTAGAGAGTCGAGCCGACGAGTTCGCTTTCATCCGCCGTCATCACCGGCGTGTAGCGGTCCAGCGTGTCGTTGCCGACGCTCGTGCTTTCGAGGATGTAATAGCGGTACTTGCGCAGGCTGCCGTCGGGATTGAGGGTCGTGTCGTACAACGGCAGGTTGTCAATGGTCAGCTTCCAGCCGTTTTCCGCCGACAGGACGTAATTCTGCTGGAACTGGTCGTATAACCAGTCGTAGTGAACCACGCCGTCGGAATCCGTCCAGTTTTCGCACCACACGTCGCGGAAGAGCGAAATCGACACGTTCTGGATGCCCAGCGGGTTCTGTGCGCCGTCGTACTCAGGTTCAGCAGCCCACTTCTTCTCGATGTTGATTTTGCCGGTCTGCACGTTGGTGATGGTTGCGCTTGCGTCCGCGATGGTGACTAAGAAGCTTCCTTCCATTTGTGACGAAGAGGCTTTGAACGCATCCTTTGCCTTGATTGGCTCGCCAGCCGAATTGAGTTCAAGGACGTCGCCCACTTCTTTCGGCCAGTTCGCCGAGAAGGTGTAATTAGGCAGCGTACCACTCACAGGGTCTTCCGTCAGCTCATAGGTGTAAACATACGCCGTGTGAATAGAGCCGTCCGGATTATACTCAACATAGTACGCTTGCAGCGGTTGCGTTGTCGTCCAGTTTCCATTCGCATCCGGCATTATTTCAACGGTACTCGGATTGGGGTCGTAAGTTATCCACCCTTTTGTTTTATCCCATGAATGCGTTGTCTCAGTCAAGTTGAGCGTAACCTTTTCCGGCTTCTCGTTGACATTGACCCATTCTTTCGTCAAATTGAGGTTGAGATTTCCCACTTCATACCCCGGCAGGTTCTTCGCGTGGATATTCGCCGTTCCGCCGTCCGCAGGCTGGTTCACCGCACCGGTTGTTTTCTTGACAAGCGTAGCGTCGCCTGTGTAGCTCACCTGATACAGATACGGGTTTAGCGCACCATTAATCGTTTCGTACCCCTCTACGATGTAATAGTAGTACGGCTTCTTCTGCGCTTCGCCGTTCTCATTCACCGTAAAGTAGTACTTCGGCAGGTTGTTGAACTCCCAGACCGGTTCTTCGCCGCCCTCCGTCCAGTTTTTCGTGACGTAGGTGTACTGCTGATCATCCGTCTTGATGGGCTTGCCATTTCTGTCAAAGGTGAGCTGCTTCTTCGCCTGAATCAAGCAGAACGTCAGCTCATCCCTGTCGCGGAAGCGCGCCCAAGTCTTGTCCACCTTGACGTTGAACCGCTCGACGTAGTAGTTCTTTTCGGTCACTTCCGGGAGCGTGTCCGTCAGCGGCTGGCGATAAATCTCCTTGATATCGGTCAGTGCCGCGTCTGTGAAGTAGTCGCCCGGCTGCTGCGGGAAGTCCGCAGGCAGATGCTGCGTGCCGAAGTAGCCGTCAATCGTCGCTTCCGACACCTCGTAGGTGTACGCCCACGCGGATTTCACCGTGCCGTCGGCGTTGTATTGCGCATAAACCGACTGCGTTTCGTTCCATTCTGCCCAAAGCGCCGTATACGTTGCTGTGGTGTCCAGCTCGATCGTCTTTGTGGTGGGCGTTTCCGCTGTCCAGCCCGTATCCGGGGCATAGACATGGCGGGTGCGCGTCACGGTAATCCTCGCCTTCGTGCCTTCCGGCGTGGGCTTGTCCGCGGGATTGCCGGAAGCGTCCAGCCACTGCTTCGCCACGTTGAAGCGGTACAGACCTTCCTTCTCGCTCGTCAGCTTGTTGTTCGTCACGGTGACGGTGGTGCTGGTGTTCGCATCGCCCTCCGTCGTCACGAAACCGTCCGCCGGGCTATAGCTGACGCTGAACGGGAGGGTGGCTTCGTTTTGGTACTTGACCTCCTCCACCTTGTAGCGGTAGCTTTGCCTGATGGGCTGATTCTGCTCGTCGAAGCCCGTCACAGCGTACTTCGGGAAAGTGCCGAACACGACCTTGCTCGTGTTCAGGCTGCTGATGCTCATGACCCTCGTGACCGCTTGGAAGCTGTCGTCCGCGACCCACGCGCCGTTCTCCTGCTTTTCGCGGGTCAGGCGGAAGGTCAGCGTATCCTGCATGTTTTCAGGCTTCGCGCCTTCACCCCAGCGCTTCTCGGCTTCGATGGTCAGCTTCGCGATCTCGTAGTTCCGCAGCGTCGCCGTGCCGCGTGCGTTCTGCGCGTCCGCCTTCGGATTGGCGGGATTCCCGTCCGTGAAGTACTCGCTCGGGTGCTGCGGGAGACCGCTGTATGCCAGCTGGCAGTAGAAGCCGCTCGGCACGTTCAGTTCCCGGAGGCTGTAAGTGTAGGCGTGGGCGTTTTGGACAACGCCGTTTTCCATGGCGACCGTGTAGGTTTCCAGCCCCTCGAACTTGGCGCTCCATTTGTTCGCTTCTGCCAGCGTGACCGTGTCGCGGCGTTCCGTGCTGCCCATCGTCCACTCGCCGTTGACGTAATCCCAGCGCGTCTTGTAGAGCGCGACCTGCACGCCGCCGAATTCCTCGGTAATCGTGTGCTTTGTGCCATCCGGCGCGTACCATTCCTTGGACAAGTCGATGCTGATTTCGCCGTACTTGTCCTCCGGGCGGTAGACGTTGGTCAGCGTCGCCGTGACCGTGCCGGTGGTTTTGCTGGCGTTCGGGTCGATGGTGTAGGTGATGCCGGATGTGGTGTAGCTCGGCACTTTGCCCTCGACGATGTAGTAAATGTAGTAGAGCTTGTTGCCGTTCGCGTCCGCGCCGGTGGATTCCAGCTGCGACCACTGGGTGTGCCAGCCGTTCGCTGCCGTCAGCGTAGCCTCGCGACCGCCGTAAGCGTCGTCCGGGTGCTGGCGAATTTTTGCCCACTGCGCGTCGGTGAACTGCGTGACCTGCGTCGGCACTTCGCCAACCGGCGTGCCTTCCGGGGTCATCGTGATGCTCACGCTGTCATCATACCCATAGTCTGCCGACCATTGATTATTCCAGCTTTGCCACCACTGTACACTGAAAGTTACCTTTTTCTGATACGCCATCGTTGTAGTGTAAACGAACTGTTTCTTCGACGTATCCTGCGGCTGCAAAACGATTTGTTTTCCGTCTACGCGAGCCACAATACGCCCGGTGTCACCAAGTCCGTTACCTGACAGGTTCAGCGTTACCGTAACCTCCTGATTTTCCGGGAACTGCCGTGCAATCGTCGCGCTGCTGTTACCCTTCATTTCCGCCGACAGGATGCATTGCGGATTCTGCGTTGCGCCCGTGTTCAGCACGTCGGTGTACTGTTCCTGCGTCAGCACATAGCGGCGAAGCATCACGAGGACGCTGGCAGGGCGCGCATTCTCATGGGCGTCGTCGCCAGCCCAGTCCTTCTGCACCTCCATGTCGTGGCGGTCCTTGCTGTTCTTCACCTGAATGTTGATGCTCGCAGAGCCGTTGATGGTGTGCGGGCCATCCACCACGCCTTTGATGCCAGAAGCAGTCATGAGCTCCTGCAGCCGACTCTTCGAAATCGTGCCGAAGTTGCCATTGTTGAGACCGTCCGGGTATCTCACCGGATGTGCTTCGGTATCGTCCGCTCTCGGAACGATGTGGAAGACGACCAGCGGGCGATCCTCCAGCACGAGGTGGTACGGTTCAACTGCATGCGTTTCCGCCAGCATGTACGCGACGTTCGGGTCGAGCGGACGCTCGTTCAGCTTCTCCGAATTGTATTGGTAAGTAATCATACCGTTTTGATCCGTGTAGACCTTACCATTTTCGCCGCCAACCGCCTCGAACTTGTTGGTTGCCGTGTTCCATGCGTAGAGGGTGAACTCCGTCCCCGGCAGCAGCAGCGAGGTGTTCGCGCTGTCCACCTTGCGGATGACCAGATTGTTGTGGATGTAGCCGCCGCCCTGACTGAAGTAGTCGTTATTGCTGTTGTTCAGTTCGGTACTTGAGCTGTCTTTTCCTTCAAGGTTTGCGTGGTTTTTCAACGCCGGACTGATGCCCTTGTGGTTCACGTCGTTGAAGTTGTACTCGTTCGTCACCTCAGGCGGCAGCAGAATGTTCTCCTGTGCCGTGTATTCCAGAATCAGCGCCTTGCCGTCCGGAACGGTGACAGTTATGTTCAGCTTACGCGTGTTTACCGTCGATCCGCTAAAGCTCGGCGTTCCCTGCGCAGGATACTGGTAGGTTTTATTCCCTTCCTCCGTTTCCGTGAACTCCATCTTCCAGAGATACTTCTCTATCTCTGCGCCGCGCACCAAATGTCCCTTGCCGTTTTCATCAACGTTCAGAATCGGATTGCCGTTTTCATCCTTCAGCGCCTCGTAGAGCCTGAAGGAGCCTTCATCCAGCGTGACGTCTCGCAGATAGATATAATTATTTGGCCAGTTATTGCACCAACCAACAACGTCATACGACAGCGTATCTGTCAGCGTGAGGGTGCTGGAGCTTGGGCTTAGCTCCGCGCCGGCCTGGTTGATGTCGATGGTGTAGGTGATTCGCGCCTGCTGGTCGCCGCCCTTGACGCTGTAGCCCTTCTGGACGTTGATCGGCTTGACCGTCTCTTCCTCGTAGGTCAGCTCGGTCTTCTGCTCCTTGTGATAGAGCGCAGCGTCGTATCTCACGTCCAGCTGGTTGTTCAGCACGCCCAGCTCCAAACTGCCGTTCACCGCGTTTGCCAGGAAGTCGTCGGCAATCTTGCAGTGAACCTTGACGGTCATATCCGCCTTGCCGTTGAGGATCGTTTCCGAACCGCCGGTATTCTCATTCGGCTTCATGGAGATGTTGATTCTCTGCTGCTGCTGTGCGCCTTCGCCCACCGTCGTCAAATCAGCCTTGATGGAAATGCGCTGCTCGCTCCACTCGTTGCTGACCTCATAGCCATTCGGAATCGTACCGGCATTGTCCAGCTTCTTATTGACAACGGTCATCTTCGTGCTGTCCGTTTCGCTAAGAATCAACCTCGATCTGCCGTATTCGATGTAATCCACCACAATGTGCGGCGGGAGCGTTTCGGTCAGGGTGATTTCGTCGTGCGCCACGCCATCATTGCGCAGGAGGATGGTCCAGTACAACTCGTTCTCATGGATGATCTGTCCGTTCAAATCACCAACGCCATGGTTGCCGAATTTCTTCTCCACCAGGTCGTTCGGGGCGGCCTTGTACCACGCGTCTCCGTTTTTGCCCGCGTTAACAGCCGTGTTCTTGAAGTCAACCCCGCTCGTGCGGGACTTTTCCAGATAGATGGTCGTCTGGTACGGGAGCGTAACGCTTGTCGTCGCGTTCGCATCCTCATTGGCGTCGTTCAGCACAACGCCTTCGCCCGTCGTTTCAAACCGGAAACCATAGTAGTAGCCTTCCGTCAGCGTCGTTTCCGCAGACACCACCATCGTGCCTTCATTTTTGCCCTGACTGTCGCAGGTCAGCAGCGTAATGGTGTACGGCACATTCTGCGCATCATGCTTTTTCACAACATCGAGGTTTTTGATGGCGTTGAGCAACGTCTGCGCCTGCGCCGCCGTCATGTAGTGCTGCATGATTTCTGTTCCGTTTTTCCATTCCACCTTCTTGTCAAGCGTATCGCCGAAGTTCAGCTTATACTGAACATCCTTCGTCGCCGGGAAGGTGTACGTCGCGTTCCACGCTACCGGATACAGACCATCGGTGTATTCGCCGTTCTTCGTCGGGTCTGTCGGCATGCTTGCGTCAACCGACTTCACCACATTGTAACGCGTGTCCTGCCCTACGGTCGCGGTGCTTGTCTTTTGTTCGCCGTCGAATTCCGCCGTGTTTGTAATCTGTTGATTCTGCGCGGTTGCTTCCACCGGCGTCTTGTATTGGATTACGATCTTAGCGGTGGTGTCCTTGAATTTCAGCTGCGGTTTGCCGTCCACGCCGGTTTCCACGGTAAAGTAATCCGTGTAGTTTTCAGCGGTGATAGGCGTGTTATTCGCCGTGATTTGCGACACATAGCCCTTGCCGTCCGTCTTCGAAAACAGCAGACTGCCTTTTTCGTCCACAAGCTGGTCGAACATCGTGTCCGTCAGCGTCTTGTCCTTGATGTTGAAACGGTTTTCGTTGACGGTGAGCGTCCACTGAATGTAGCCCTCGTTGCTGTTGTACCAGCTGCTCTTTTGCAGCTTTTTAATCTGAACGTCAGTAGGGTTGCTGTTAGAGGAATTCTGGGAATGGTCCCACTTTCCGCCACTCTGCGCAGTGAAAGTATTTGTCAGCTGATCGTATTCACCGGTCATTCCGTCCTTGTCGAACGTGTATTCATACTTGATTTCGTATGTTTCATTTGCCGAAAGCGGCGGCAGCACATAGTCCGTCGTCATGGTATGGACCTTGCCGCTTTCGTCTGTCGTGTTCGCATAAACGTAATGAATGTGCGTTCCCGTCGTACCGCAGGCGCATGTACCGTCCGTCTTGATTTCTGTCGAAGCAGAGTCAACAGCGGGCACCTGACTCCAGTTAGCGTTTGTTTTAACCTCCGTGACGGTCATGTTTGTCAGGGCAATTTGCTTATTCACCGCCGTCATGACGTCTCGAGCAGTCGCGTTCTTGCCGTTCGTGCCCTTTGTGGATTCGATTTTGACGGTATACTCAATCGTTCCTTTTTCCCAGTTGACATTAGCCCCGCTTTTCCAAGTTTTCAAATCGCTGAGGAGGGAGTTGTTGCCCCTGTCGATGTCCTCCCACTTCACGGTAGTCGATGCGCCACCGAACTTGATGGTCAGGTCGTCGTTGCCCAGATTCTCAACATCGTCCTTGCGGATTTCGGCGCTCATCTTCATGGTGCCGGTGCGGTCGTCATGGCTGGGGTTGTTCCGGACAAAGTCCATATACTCGTCGGTGAACCACATTTCAACGTTATTCGTTTCGGGATTGTACTGGAACTTAAACGCCGGCTTTTCATTGCTGAATTTGGCGTCCGTGCCCGACCAGACAGAAGTGCTGTCCGTTTTGATATGCGTATTCTCTGCCGGAATAATAATCTTGTTGCCTTCGCCATGGCGCAGAATAGCTTCATCCGAAATCTTGAAGCCCGCTGCGAAGCTATAGTTGTACGCATTGGCGTTTTCAGGAAGTATGATGTTCGATACCGTAATATTGGTAATCTGCATGCCGCTCTCGCTGACGGCAGGCGGTTCGTTCGCCATCATCAGGAAGCCCGGGTCGAGTCCAAGCGACGGCATCATCATGTCGTCCGGCTTCACCGCATCAGCGTCCATCGACGGAATCACCGTAAGCGCAGGTGTCGGGGACGGCTCGTCCATCGGGGCAGCAGTTTCGGCGGCGTTTTCCGTCGGCGTGGGCGTTACAGGCGGCACAAGCGTCGGTTCTTCCGTAGGCGCGGGCGTTGCCGTGGGTGCTTCCGTCGGCTCAGCCGTCACTTCGGGAGCTGCCGTCGGCTCAGCTGTCGCTTCGGGCGCTGCCGTCGGCTCATCCGTCACTTCGGGGGCTGCCGTCGGCTCAGCCGTCGCTTCGGGGGCTGCCGTCGGTTCAGTCGTCGCTTCGGGGGTATCCGTCGGTTCAGTCGTCGCGTCGGGGGCATCCGTCGGTTCAGTCGTCGCTTCGGGGGTATCCGTCGGCTCATCCGTCACTTCGGGGGCTGCCGTCGGCTCAGCCGTCACTTCGGGGGCTGCCGTCGGCTCAGCCGTCACTTCGGGGGCTGCCGTCGCATCGGGGTTCGGGGTCGGGTCATAGTAGCAATCCGCCGTGTGCGTGTGCTCTTCTTTGCCGCAGATATAGTGGCGTTCGTAGCAGTCCGCCGTGTGATGATGACCGGAATCCTCCGCCGTCACCGTCACAATGCATTCATTTGTATGCTGATGCCGCAGCACCTGAATGTAGCCGCAGGTGTAGTAGCCGGTTTTCGCATCGACGCAGGACGCGGAATGCGTGTGCACCTTCGCCGGGTCAGGATAGAGCTTGCACTTCAAGTCGCCGCGCACCATCTCGTAGCAGGAATCATCATGCGTGTGTGCGCCTTCGCCCTCAAACAGACCGCAAGTCGGTTCTTCCGTCGTCGGATAGCAGGCATCCGTGTGGTGATGCGCGCCCTCGCCTTCCGTCAGGCCGCAGGTGTACGTCCGGGTCACTTCGTAGCAGCTGTCATCATGGACATGCGGCATGTCAGAGTTCGTCGCAACGTCCTCGGTGCAAATCAGCGTGCGTGTTTCCGTCACGCAATCCGCCGTGTGCTGATGGCCTTCGCTCTCAAACAGACCGCAAGTCGGTTCTTTCGCCCGATAGCACGCATCCGTGTGGATGTGCCCCTCGCTTTCCGGCAGCGTGCAGGTCAGCTGCTTCTCCCAGTTGTAGCAGGCATCCGTGTGCTTGTGCATCGGATGCTCCTCCAGCGTGCAGATAAGAACGCCGTTGCTGTCGTAGCACTTCTCGTCATGCTCGTGGATGTAGCCATCCCAGTAGCCGCAGCTGAGTTCGCCCTGCGCATTGTAGCAATCGGAGGAATGGCGGTGCGGCTCAAAGCTGCAGCGCATAATATCGGTAAAGACTGTCTCCGCCTCACGCTCGGAAATCAGGCAGGTCAGCTCGTCCACATAGCAGTCCGCCGTGTGGGTATGCTCCTCCAGCCCGCAGTACGTCTCCGCCGCCATCGTCAGGCCCGGCATCATCAGCACATAAGACGTGCAGATGGCGACAACGAGTGCCAGCGCCGTGACCGTCTTGAGCAGACGCATCCGGCGCTTCCGCTGCGCAACGTATTTTTCTGCTAATTCCATGAGTTTGCGGTTCATGTCAGCATCCTCCGATTCTGGAACCTGTGTTCCTCTTCTTGCTGTATTGTACTTACGTTATTGCAGGAATCCAATGCGGTTCAGCGGCCAAATGCGGAGCGTTACGCGCCCCATAATCTGCTCTTCGGACACTGGGCCAACCAGTGTGCTTCTGCTGTCGCGCGAGGTGGAGCGGTGATCACCCAGAACAAAATACCGCCCGTCCGGCACTTGGTACGGCAGCGTGATGGAGCAGTCGCCCAGCGCGCGGTCGGTGATGTACGGCTCATCAAGCAGTTCGCCATTGATGTAGACGTTGCCGCTTCCGTCGATGTTGACCCACTCGCCCGGCAGGCCGATAACGCGCTTAATCAGCACCTTATTGTTGTAGTAAAAAGCGATAATATCGCCGCGCTGCGGATTTGACCCGCGCACGACCATTGTGATTTCGCCCTGCCCGACCACCGGCGTCATTGATGTGCCGGTGATTTGCAGGATGGGCATGACCATGGTTGCAATCAGCACCGCGACTGCCGCCACCACCAGCAGCGTATAGAGCGTGCTGCGCAGGGCGCGGTTGTAGCTGTGCTTGCGCTTTTCATGCTTCAGTTCCGTTTCCAATTGTGCGGATGTGGGGTTCATTTGCCGCAGCAGGTGGGCGCGTTCCGCCGCTTCCTGCGTGTCGCTGAGCAGCTGTTTGCCCGTTTTCTGCTGATTCTTGTCTTCTGACACCTGCGCGCCCTCCCTTCTGTCATGTTTCTTTACTGCTGATTGGCGGCTTTCTTTGCGCGCGCGAGGATTTCCTGCGCTCGGCTTTCTGCCGCGCTGATTTTCTCCTGGCACAGCCGCTCGACGTTCTGCTGATACTGTTCCGCGGCCTTCTGCGCCGCCTCAAACACGCCGTTTAACTTCAGCGATGCCTCCGCAATCGAGCCGCACGTTTCCAGCTGCAGCTGCTGACTTTGCAGCGCCGCTTCTGCTGCATTCAGCCGCTGCTCCAGTGCCTCAAATTCCCGTGCCTGTTCCAGCAGCAGTTCCAGCAGCTCCGCGCGTCCCAGCTTCCGCAGTTCCTTCTCTGTCACAGTTCACGTCTCCTTCACATGTAACACATTTATCGTTTCTCGATATGCAATTCGCCAAATTCCCGGCAAATCACAGTTCAAGTTCTTACATGGTTTATTATACCATCAAATCTTCAACTGTCAAGACGGAAAAATAACAGTCATTATGCTCAAATGGTGCATTTTTGTGTATTTCGTCGCACTTTCGTGTGTCAATTTTGTCATTTTCGTACGTTAACAGTCTGTTAGTTTCCTGAGTATTGTAATTTTAATGTTAAAACTATCGTTACAGGAATGTTTTTGTTCTGTTGCCCTCCTCGATTTTTCGGAATTTTCGTTCAGTGCGTGCAAATTTTCGACCGCTTTTTTCTTTGTTTCCACGCCATTCGTTCGTCTTTTTCAATGTAACATTCCAGACTTGGCAAACAAAAAACAGCATAATATTGTTGATTCGCGAAAAAAACAGGAGCAGCCCGTAAATTGTGCTGCTCCTGCCCAATATTCTGTTACCCATTCGGGTTTGCGCTGTCGTCATCCTGGCGATACTGATCTGTACGGCGACGATGGCGCGGCGTTTCCTCTGCCGATTTCGCCACCGGGCGCGCATACGGATTCTCCATCGTCGTCGTGCTCTTCGGTGCGGCAGTGGACGGGGTCTCCTGCGGCTTCGTCAGGGGCTGAATCGGCGTGCGATAACCGACTTGCGGTCGGTTCTGCACATCCTGCGTCTGCGGAACGGGTGTCGCCGGGCGCACCTGCACAGGCGAAACGCCATTGCTCGTCTGCGGACGCTGCTGGGGAGTCGCATACGCGCCTGTGCGCATCTGCTGCGGCTGACCCGCCTGACGCGCAACCGGACGATCCGCATTGCGCGCTGCCTGTGCGCGGCGCTGCGCCGCCTTCATCGCAACCTCACGCTGTTTCTTCTGGTACTGCATGAAGGCGAATCCGCCGCCGCCCAGCAGCAGCACGACCGCAATCACGATGAAGATAACCAGCCCGCTGTTGCCGCTCTCGTTCACCACAGGGTACGTCGCGGCTGCGGTGGGCAGCGGTTCGAGCGTCGGTGTGGGCGAAGCGGAAGGCGTCGGCGTGGCGGTTTCCTGCGCGGGGGCAGTTGTGGGCGAAGTCAGCGGGCCGGGCGTTGAAAAGCCTTGCCACGGCACATAGCTGACCGTTGCGCCGCTGCCCTTCCAGTCGTTGATGGTCTTGTCTTCTTCCGAAATCAGACCGCTGGTCGGTTTTGCAGTAGCATTCCCCGTCGTGTTGTTCTGGATGCCCTGAATGTACTCGCTGCTTTGCAGGAACTCTTCCAGCTCCTCCACCGTCATCCAATGGAAGTATCTTCCGTTGACGTAACCTTCTTGGTCATTGTAGCGGATGTGATACCACGTTTCGCCGTCCGTTCCGGTCGTTGTGCCGAGGACGAAGCAGAACGCGTAGTTGTACAGCTTTCTGATGCGGCTCGCGTTCGTGCTGGGCTGCTGACGGAAATTGACCGAGGTCGTCGTGGTCACATAGCCGTAGCTGGAGTAGTTCGTCGGGTCGTAGGGCTGGGGGGTTGTAACAAGCGTAGGTGCGGGCGTGGCGTTCAGGTTGTTCAGGTACGCCTCGATTTCCGCCTGCGTCATGAAGCGGAGCATGTCATAGCGCACATAGCCCCACTGCCCATTATACTGCACGCGGTGCCACGGCATACTGCCCAGATAATCCTGGCCGGAGACGTAGACAACTTCGCCCTGCATCAGGTACGCCTCAATCGCGCTGAAGTCGCCCGCCATCTGCCGCAGCGGCACGTTGTTGCCCACGGCGTAGGCGTAGCCCATCTCCTGTGCGGGAACAGGCGTCAGGTACGGCGTGGGGCTGGGCGTGGGCGTGCTGCGGGACTGATTCCACTGCTGAATGTACACCTGCGCCTGCGCGTCGGTGACGTAGCGGAGGTTCGCGTCCGGCACATAACCAGACGTCCCTTCCAGCGTGGTCACAATGTCCCACGTTTCGCCTGCCGTGTTCAGCTGGCTATTCACATACACCAGCACGTTCGCCTGCAGCGTCGCCATAACGTAGTTGCCCGTGCCGATGCCGGTGCGCATTTCGGTTTCGCGCGTGGTGACGGCATAGCCCTCGTACGGCACAGCGGTCGGCGTCGGGGTCGGAGCCTCGGTCGGGGTCTGCGTCGGCGCGGCGGTCGCCACCTGACGATACCAGAAGGCAATATCCGCCGCATCCATGCTCAGCGTGCCGTCTTGGAAAACAGTCAGGGTGATTTGCTCGCTGCCGGGAATCAGCTCATAGCCATCCCGCAAATTCGTCGGCATCGGGCGCAGGGTGTATGTGCCGGGCGCGAGCGTCATCGACTGCGCATTCGCCACGGGATTGCCGTAGCTGTCCAGATACTGGATGATGATGGTCGCGTTCTGCGGTGCGGCAGTCGGGGTAGCCGTCGGCACTTCCGTTGGAATTTCGGTCGGAATCGCCGTCGGGGTCTCGGTCGGAACCGGCGTGCCAGTCGGAATCGGCGTTGCCGTCGGCACAGGTGTTGCGCCGGTGGATGCGGCATACGCGTCGCTTTCCGCCTGCGTCATGATGGTCAGGAATTCGCTCTTGATGTAGCCGCTCTGCCCATCCACCATGACGACGCTCCACCGTTCGCCCTTGTCATTCAGCATTTCGTTGACGACGTAGACGTTCGAGCCATTCGCCAAGCGCTTGATGACCGTGTTGCTCTTGCTGGTCGAGGGCTCGCTGCGGAACGCCACTCGATTGCCGTTGATGGTCGCGTAGCGGTTGACCGGCTGCCCGACGGGAATCGGCGCTTCAGTGGGCGCAGTGGTCGGCGTTTCGGTCGGAATCGGCGTATTCGTGGGCGCTTCGGTCACGGGAACATCCGTCGCAGCGCTTTGAACCGGGCGATAGTAGAACGCCAGCTCTTCCTCCAGCGCTTCCGCGCCTTCAATCAGCAGACGACCATCTTCCGTTACGGTCAGGTCGAACTGCGTCCAGCTGCTTTCCAGCTCGTAGCCAGGGATGGAATCATACGCGGGGGTAACGTGGTACATCCCCGGCACAAGTTCTTTCACCGTCGGGTCGGCAATTTCCACACCCTCGGTGTTGTAGTAGCGGATGGTGACGGTCACGAACTGCTGCGCAGGCGCGGGAGTATCGGTCGGCGCGTCCGTCGCCGGAATGTCCGTTGCAGGCACGTCCGTTGCGGGCGCAGGCGTGTCCGTCGGCGCTTCCGTCGCGGGAACATCCGTCGGAGTCTGCACCGGGTGATAGTAAAATCCGACCGCATCCGCCGGAATTTCTTCGCCATCCATGTACAGCGTGCCGTTCGCATCCACCGTCAGGTCAAACTGCGTCAGGGTACTGTCCAGCTCGTAACCGGGGATTTCGCGCTCCGGAATCATCGGATACGTCCCCGGCAGCAGTTCCTTCACCACCGGGTCGGCAATTTCCACGCCGCTCATGTCGAAGTAGTGAATCGCCACCGGCATCGTCTGCGGGGCGGGCGTGTCCGTCGGCGCGGGGGTATCGGTCGGCGCTTCGGTTGCGGGTGCTTCCGTCGTGGGAATATAATAGTAGAAATACACCTCGCTCGGCGTCGCGATACCGCCGGAAACGTTCACTTCCACCGTGCTTTCCGTGCCGGGCATCGGCACATAGCTGTCCGCCATGCCCTGCGGATTCGCCGTCACAAGGTGCGTCCCCTCGCCCAGCGTCAGCGTGTCGTCCATCGCAACAGGCTCGCCCTCGGAATTGAGGTAGTGCACGGGCACGTTCACTTCGGTCGGCTGCGGGTCGGCATAGAAGAAGGACACACTCGCCAAGTCGGTCGTACCGTCAGGACGCAGCGTGACCGTCTGCGGATTTTCGCTGATGAGGTCGTACCCGCCCACGCGGTCGCTGGCGGCATAGATGTAATTCACGCCCTCGGTCAGCGTCTGCGACTGCTGATCCAGCAGCGTGCCGTTCTCGTGATAGTAGAACACGTCGATGTTGGATGTTACCGGCTGCGGCGTGGCATAGTGGAACACAACGGGATTCACGCTCGCCGTGCCGCCGTTGTCCACCCACACATGCACCGTGTCCTCGCCGACAAGCTGATACCCAGCAGTCATCGCGCTATTGGCGGTAACATAGTTGTCGCCCTGATTCAGCGTCACATACTGCGTGTCCAGAATCGTGCCGTTGTCATCCAGCTGATACAGCACGGTCACTTCCGCCTGAATGACGGGCGGCTCGGTCGGGGCTTCGGTGGGCACTTCCGTCGGCGCTTCGGTCGGCTGCTCCGGCACGGCGTAGACAAAGCGCACCTCGCTCGGCGACGCGTTGCCCATGCTGTCCACAAACACATCCACCACGCCGGACGCGGGTTTGACAAGCAGATAATCCCACGGCACAACACTGGAATTGGCGTACACTTGGGTAGTCGCGTTCGTCAGGCAGCTTGCGTACTGGAAATCCAGCTGCTGGCCATCCTCCGTCACATAGTACACCGGCACGTTGACGCTCTCCTGCGCGGGCGTTTCGGGCATTCCCTGCGACGAGAGGTACAACGGGAACATCCCTTCATAGACGCTGTTGCAGTAATAATCCACTTCATACGAATACATCGGGTCAAGGGCGGTCGCATCCTGCGTCCACATGATTTCCGACGCATAATCTTTCAAGTAGAAGGTATACGACGGGTCAGACGATACAACCTGCACCTGAACCGTGCTGAAAAGGGCGGACGCATCCAGCGTCGCCCAATACGCATGTTCCGCGCTGTCAGGCACGGGGAACGCCTGCGTTGTCTGCTGCTGTCCCTGCGAATCCGTCCAAATGACGGACACGACGACGTCCTCCCAGCGATCCAGCGCCAGCGCCGGAACCATCGCGGTTGTCATCAGCAGCGCCGCCACCATCAGCACAGACAGCAGACGGCCAAGACCTTTGACGCCGGATTTTCTCATGTTGGGTTTCCTCCTTGCTCCTGCCCTTTGCGGGCCTGATGCCATTCTATTATACCGCAGCGGCGCGGTTTGTCAATCTTCCGCACCCTGCCGCATTTTTCCTTGCGATTCGCAGGATTTTTTGCGTCTCTTGTCGAATCACTATGGCGAAAATCATCCTATTGTTTGAGGAGGACATTGACCATGATGGACGACAAGCAGCTGACGGAAGAGTATTTGGATGGGAAAGTCGTTTTTCCCGGCAAGATTATCCGCGTTGAGCATTGGCATGTGCGCCTGCCCAACGGCGAAACCGCCCTGCGCGAGGTGGCATGCCATCCGGGCGCGGCAGGCATTGTTGCGCTGGATGATGACGGGAACGTGATTCTCGTCCGCCAGCATCGCATCGCCGTTGGCCGCTTGACGCTGGAAATTCCGGCGGGCAAGCTCGATGGGGTGGATGAAGACCCGTTCGTCTGCGCCCAGCGTGAGCTGAGCGAGGAAACCGGGCTGACCGCCGACCACTGGCGCAAGCTGACCGTGCTGGAGACGACCCCCGGCTTCTGCAACGAGCGCATCCACCTCTACTTGGCGACGGGGCTGCACGCTGGAAAGACGCATCCGGATGAGGATGAGTTCGTCTGCACACTGCGGATGCCGCTTTCCGACGCGGTACAGAAGGTGATGGACGGCACGTTCCGTGACGGCAAGACTGCGCTGGCGCTCCTGATGGTGCAGCAGCTGCTGTCCGCACCCTGCAAACAATAAACGTGCGAAACGCGCGTTCTGTTCCATCCACGCTTATTGTAACAAATATTTCATCAAAATGCAATCGTGTGGACGGATTTTTGCGCGTTTTTTCGAAAAATTTCGCTGACGGAGGTGCTTTATGGCTGGAAAAAAGCAGCGTCATCCCCTGTATGTTCTCTTTCTGCTGCTGATGCTGCTCATGCTGGCGCTGGGTGTGTATCTGCTTGTCGTCGGCTGTCAGCAAGGGAATCGCCCTGTGCCGCTTGCGCCGTTTTCGCCGCAAATCATCGGAGGTTTCTTCCGCCATGTATGAAAAGCTGGGGCAATGGCTCTCCCACCGCAATCCGCCGAATGAGCTGATTCCCGCAGCGGATTACTTCGCGTCCCTGCCGCGCCTGACGACCGACCGGCTGCTCCTGCGTCCGCTGACGATGCGCGATGCGGCGGATATGTTCGCTTACTCCCGCGACCCCGAAGTCGCTCGGCATGTTCTCTGGGATGCGCACAAGTCGATGGCGGATACGCGCGGCTGCCTGCGCTACATCATCAGCCAGTACCACAGCGGCGCGCCGTCCAGTTGGGGCATCGTGCTGCGCGAAACGAACCGCGTCGTCGGCACGATTGGCTTTATGAGTTACAGCGACGCGGACAGCGTGGTGGAGCTCGGCTATTCGCTCGCCCGCTCCTGCTGGAACGGCGGACTGATGACCGAGGCGCTGACGGCGGTGCTGCGCGAATGCTTCACCGCGCTGCGCATCCACCGCGTCGAGGCGATGCACGAGTGCGACAACCCTGCCAGCGGGCGCGTGATGGAAAAATGCGGTATGCGCCACGAAGGGACACTGCGCGGCAAGGTGTTCAACAAGGGCAATTTCCACGACGTGGAGCTGTGGGCGATGCTGCGGGAGGACTGGGACGCGCGCCATTGAGTGAATTTCTTCCTATTTATATGCTGGAGGATACGCGAATGCAGTTTGACATGATTTCTGGGCTGCGGTGGATTCACTCGTCTCGTCCGACGAAGCGGCGGCGCGCGGAATAAGCGCATCAAAAAAGAGGGCTTCCGCCCCCTTTGAATTGGATTTATACTAATTCGATTCTAAAACATGGCATCGAGCATAGCAGATTTTTCGTT
>ERZ773192.1078-NODE-1078-length-30021-cov-7.117300_pt1 | contig 30021 bp, 24 predicted proteins | sample MGYA00581010_ERZ773192 | MGnify/ENA primary metagenome ERZ773192 (study PRJEB29015, sample SAMEA2737741) | human gut metagenome | biome: human gut; feature: human-associated habitat; material: faeces | place: China | collected 2012 ...
ACCTGAACATTGTATATCCTGTCAATGCAGGGACGCTTAACGCTACACGTCCGCAGGTTAGTACATATATCTTAGGTTAGTGGCGTTTTTTTGAAAGGTTAATGTTAGTGCAGTTGTACAGATATACTCACGAAAATATTAACTTCTTGGCGGTACGGAAACGGTTTTAAATGGTGTTGGCGGTATATTTCATTATACTGCTTTATCAATCAGTTTATCGACAAGCTGAATTATGTAAAGAATTTGTTGAAAATGTGCCGTAACTGCCGAATAAAATCGTTCCTGTACTGGAAATGGTACAGCAAATATGTTATTATATTAACGATAGCAAACAGTGTATCTCGTTTCAAGGACATCAGGCTGTTGAAAAAATTCTTGTTTGTTAAAAAATGGGGTCGCAGGGGCAGAGCCCCCGTACAGGTCGTCAGCCATTTGTGCCACTGCATCGTGCAGTGGCTTTGGGTGGCTGACTGCAAGCATCCTTGCTTGGACTAGGGGCGGTAGCTCCAGTAATATAGCCCCGGCACGGATGCCGGGTGTGTATGCCAAAAGGCTCTGCACGATGCAGAGCCAACCAAGCATACACAGCCCTTCACCACGGGGAAGGGGTTTGGGGTTTCGGCAAGGATGCCGAGATAGAACGCCCAAAGGCTTTGCAGGATGCAAAGCCCACAAAGCGTTCTTATAGGGATGGAGAATTTGCTCTATTTTATAAAAAACAGACTTTTTCTAAAAGCTGACTCCCTACGGGAGAAAAAATAAATCAGATAAAGCAAAAATGAAAGGAAACGATCATGGCAAAAAAGACAATTCACACCCTTGAGGAGATTTATCCGGAAAGTGCTGTAACGGCGCAGAGAGAAAGATACGAAAAATCTGCGGAGGAATTCAGGAGCATCTTCGGCGACAGCGAACAGCTTCGTTATTTTTCCGCACCCGGCCGTACAGAAGTCGGAGGCAACCACACCGACCACAATCACGGCAAGGTGCTTGCGGCAAGTGTAAACCTTGACGTTATCGCCGTTGTAGAGCCTACAGACGACAACATCATCACGATAAAGAGCGAGGGCTTCCCCGAAGATTCGGTTGACATATCTGACCTTTCTGTTCACGAGGACGAAAAGAATTCATCTGCCGCTCTTATAAGAGGCGTTGCCGCCGGTTTCAAGAACAACGGTCTGAACATAGGCGGTTTCAGAGCTTACACAACGTCAAACGTTATGAAAGGCTCCGGTCTTTCAAGCTCTGCGGCATTTGAAGTACTTATAGGAAATATACTTTCGGGCATATACAACGCAGGCGGTATCAGTGCGGTGAAAATCGCTCAGATAGCACAGTACGCCGAGAACGAATATTTCGGCAAGCCAAGCGGACTTATGGATCAGATGGCAAGCTCGGTAGGCGGTTTCGTTGCTATCGACTTCAAGAACACACAAGCGCCTATTATCGAGAATATCCCCGTTGATTTCTCGTCATACGGACACGCACTGTGCATAATTGATACAAAGGCAGATCATGCCGACCTTACAGACGAATATGCCGCTATCCCCCGTGAGATGAAGGCTATAGCAGGCTACTTCTCCGCAGAATATCTGCGTGAAATCTCCCGTGCGGATGTAATACTCAATATGGGAATCTTAAGGCAGAAGTACGGCGACCGTGCCGTTTTGCGTGCGCTCCATTTCTTCGAGGAAAACGAGCGTGTGGACAAGCTGGTACATTCGCTGAAGCATCAGCATTTTGATGATTTTCTAAGCTCGATAAACGAAAGCGGAAACTCAAGCTACAAGTACTTACAGAATATTTTTGCCGTTTCGGACTATACGCATCAGGCGGTAGGCATAGCACTGAACGTTGCGGAACACGCTCTTACAAGAAAGGGTGCGTGCAGAGTTCACGGCGGAGGCTTTGCCGGTACTATACAGGCATTTGTTCCGCAGGATATTTTAAAGAGCTTTATAGTTGATATAGAAAAGGTATTCGGTGCAGGAAGCTGTCACGTTCTTTCGATACGTCCCGTCGGAGGTACTGAGGTGGAGATCTGATTCTAATTAGAGTGCGGTCACATTGCAGAAATTATGGCGTGGAACAGACTGTCAGGGTGTTGATTCTATCAATTTCAATCCCCACCGTCTTGCAGACAGAAAAGATTGGATATAAAAAACGATTTTATATATCGCACAACAAAGAGAAATTTTTAAGTTTTCGGCTTGTCTGCAAGCCACCTCCCCTTTTTCGAGGGGAGGCAAGGGTGATAGTGCGGAGCGAGGGACGATAACGCTTTTGCAAAGGATGCGAAACCAACAGAGCGCTCATCAAAAAGCAAGGGCATTGGTGAAAAATAACACCGGGTAAAACAAAACAGCCCTTTCGGGCTGTAATGTATATCGTCAGATGACAAACTCCTCATACTCATACTTATGCAACTTGTCCACAAGGGCGGTTACGGCGATGCCGTTTTCGAGGTACTCCTCGCTCAGCACCTTTCCGTGTGAGTGGAGAGCCGCCGCAAGTCCCGACTTGTCATACGGTATCAGCATTTCCATACGGCTTACCTTGTCGGTAAGATTATCCGATATGGCTTTCAGCAGTTCGTCAAATCCCGTGCCGTTCTTTGCGGAAATCATTACGGTATTTTCTGCGGGCGGCAGTTCATAATCAAGCTTGTCGCATTTATTGAGGACGGTTATTACCGGTATTTCGCCGCATCCAAGCTCCGACAGCAGAGAAAGCGTTGTTTCTGCCTTTTCTCTTGCCTCAGGATCGGACGCATCGCAGACGTGCAGGATAATATCCGCACTTGCCGCTTCTTCAAGCGTTGACTTGAACGCTTCTACAAGGTGGTGAGGAAGCCGTCTTATAAGCCCTACCGTATCTACAAGCGTAAGACTTCTTCCGTCGGGCAGTTCTATTGCCCTTGATGTAAGATCCAGCGTTGCGAACAGCTTGTCCTCCGCAAGAACACCTGCGCCTGTAAGTGCATTGAGCAATGTCGATTTTCCGGCATTCGTATATCCTACGATAGCACCGACACATACGCTGTCTTTCTTACGGCGGCGACGTGACAGATCACGGCGTTTTTCAAGCTCTTTAAGCTCATCGCTGAGTTTATCTATTCTGCGTCTTATGTGACGGCGATCGGTTTCAAGCTGGGTCTCACCCGGTCCTCTCGTTCCTATACCGCCGCCAAGACGTGACAATGACGTACCTATTCCCATAAGACGTGGCAGACGGTATTTAAGCTGAGCCAGTTCAACCTGAAGCTTTCCCTCGTTTGTCACTGCTCTGCCGGCGAATATGTCAAGGATAAGCATTGTGCGGTCGATAACACGCACCGAGGTTATATCCTCGATATTGCGTATCTGGCTTGAGCTTAGCTCCATATCAAATATAATAAGCTGTGCGTCAAGATCCTTTGCGGCGGCACTGAGTTCTTCGATCTTGCCCTCGCCCAGAATTGTCGCACTTTCGATAGCAGGACGTTTCTGAATAATACGGCACACTGTCACCGCACCTGCGGTTTCAGCCAGTTCTTCAAGCTCGTCCATAGATATTTCCGCATCATATTCGCCGGTATCTACTCCTGCGAGTATGGCACGGGTCGATTCGTTTTCCTTTAAGATCGGATTGTTTACGGTTGATTCGTTCATAATGTTCCTTTCCGGTTTATAAATAATCAATAATAAAGTAAATTTATGCGGTAATCCGCAAAAGGTGGTAATCTTTATGAAGTTCAAAGAATACGACGTAATAATTGTCGGCACAGGCGTTTCAGGTCTTTATGCCGCACTCAACCTTGACAGCAGTATGCAGATACTTATGCTCTCAAAGCGTGAGCTGACGCTGTGCAACTCGGCTCTCGCACAGGGCGGTGTCGCCGCTGTAATGGACACGTCAAACGACAACTACGAGCTGCACATTAAGGATACTCTTATAGCCGGCGGCTACAAGAACAATATCGACAATGTACGCATACTTGTCGAGCAGGGTCCGAAGGACGTTAAGAATCTGCTCAATTACGGAGTTGACTTTGACAGAAAGCAGGACGGCTCTATCGACCTTACCCTTGAGGGCGGTCACTGCCGTCACAGAATCGCTCACCACAAGGACAGCACCGGCTTTGAGATAGTTACTTCGCTTATCGAGGGTGTAAAGAAGCTGTCCAATGTAACGATTCTTGAAAACACTCACCTGCTCGGTCTTACCAAGCGAGGCGACGATTTCCTGTTTGATGTGCTTCACGAAGGAAAGCACAGTTATTATACCACAAAGAACACCATACTTGCAACAGGCGGTATAGGCAGAGTTTACGATTATACCACAAACTCTGCGATAGCAACGGGCGACGGCATACAGTTTGCTTATAATATGGGGGCTGATATTCAGCATTTAAGCTATGTGCAGTTCCACCCCACAGCCTTTGCCGACCACGAAAACCGTGAGTGCTTCCTTGTATCCGAGGCGGTACGAGGCGAGGGCGCATATCTGCTCAACTGCAACAAGGAACGTTTCATGCACAAGTATGAGCCTGAACGTAAGGAGCTTGCTCCCCGTGACGTAGTTTCAAAGGATATGATGAAAGAGCAGAAAGAAACGGGCAGTGACAAATTCTATCTTGATATTTCGTACAAAGATCCCGAATTTATCAAAAACCGCTTTCCTATGATATATAACAAGGTTCTTGAAAAGGGCTACGATATGACCAAAGAGCCTATCCCGATATACCCCTGCCAGCACTATCTTATGGGCGGTATCGGCGTAAACGGACACGGCGCTACGAATGTAAAGGGTTTATATGCCGCAGGAGAATGTGCGCATACCGGTGTTCACGGCATCAACCGCCTTGCAAGCAATTCTCTGCTTGAGGCGCTGGTATTCAGCCGACTTATCGCAGAGGACATAAACAAGAACAATACCCACAGAGAGCTTGGAACGCTTGAGGCTGATTATCCCTCGCCCGACGGCAAGCCGCTCCCTAAGGGAATACGCACCGAGATAAGACACATAATGCAACGTTCTTATTTCGTTGTACCGGACTATGTTGAGGCGGCAAAGGATATAAAGCGTGTAACGGAGCTGAAGGATCTGCTCGATAACGGCGGTTTTGAGGTAACTCCCGACTATATCGAAGCAAAATCACTGACGACAGTTGCTTACATAATCCTCAGCGAAGTAGTCGCAGAGGGAAAGGAAAAGGGCATTATATAATGAAATTATTACAGTTTTACGTTGACGATCTGATAAAAAGAGCGATAACAGAGGATATAAACTACATAGACAGCACCACCGACCTGCTTATTGACGAGGACGATATTTCGGAGGCATATTTTGTATCAAAGGCTGACGGCGTGCTTGCGGGAATTGATGTTGCGATGCGTGTGTTCACCTTGCTTGACGACACTATCGAAATGAATATTCATTTCAAGGACGGCGACGCTATAAAGAAGGGCGATGTTATCGCCGAGTTCAAGGGTCACACCTGCGCTATGCTGAAGGCGGAGCGTACAGCGCTCAATCTTTTACAGCACATGAGCGGTATTGCAAGCTACACAAACAAGTGCGTAAAGGCAGTCGAGGGCACTGATGCTTCTATCGCAGATACGAGAAAAACGCTCCCCGGCTTACGCCCTTTACAGAAATACTCCGTAGTGGCAGGCGGCGGAAGAAACCACCGCTACAATCTTACCGATGCGGCAATGCTCAAGGACAATCACATTGACGCATACGGCGGTATAACACAGGCTGTTACCGCTCTGCGTAAAAAAGCGGGACATATGCTTCAGATCGAGGTCGAGGTGCGCAACTTTGACGAACTGAATGAGGCACTTGCGGTAAAGGCAGATGTTATTATGCTTGATAATATGAGCTGTGAGGATATGAAGAAAGCGGTAGAGATAACCGCAGGCAGAGCAAAGCTGGAAGCCAGCGGAAACGTAACGCTCGACAATATCCGTGACGTTGCGCTGACGGGCGTTGATATAATCAGCCTCGGTGCGCTTACTCACAGCGTGACAGCTTTTGATATTTCAATGAAGTGGAAGAAGAAAGCATGACCAACTGTGATTGCTGTGTAAACTATGTTTATGATGATGAGTACGACTGCTACACCTGCCTTGTAAATCTTGACGAGGATGAAATGCGCCGTTTTATAACGGGCGACAACTACAACTGTCCGTATTTCAGAAACGATGATGAATACGAGCTTGCAAGAAAGCAGTAACGCTGAAAGGAAAAGCTATGACAAAGATACCGAGAGGTGACAAATCATATATCGGAAAGACTGTCACTGTGACGGTTGACCGACCGATAGGCACGCATCACCCAAAGCACCCTAAGATAGTATATCCGATAAACTACGGCTATGTCGACGGGCTTCTCGGCGGTGACGGCGAGGAACAGGACGTATATATTCTCGGTATTGATAAGCCGGTTGACAAGGCAGAGTGCGTTATCATCGCAACTGTTATGCGTACAGACGATAACGAGGACAAGTGGGTAGGAGTACCGTCTGAGCTTGTCGGCTCTGAGCTTTGCTGTGAGTGTAATATAGTAAATGCCGTTCATTTTCAGGAGCAGTTCCACACCTCTGAGATATTCGCCTTATATGAAAAGACCTGCGGTGCGGTAATGTACACAGGAAGCGGCGATGACCGCAGATATTTTCTTATCAAGAACAACAGCGGTCATATCGGCTTTCCGAAGGGTCACATCGAGTACGGCGAGAATGAGCGTGAGACCGCTCTGCGTGAGGTTTTCGAGGAGTGCGGACTTAAAGCGGAATTAGATGAAGATTTCCGTGCGGAATACACATTCCACACGCTTGACAACACCGAAAAGACAAGCGTATTCTTTGCAGGAAGGTTTGACAGGGATGCCGCCGTGAAGATTCAGCAGGAAGAGGTAATAGGCGACTGGCTGTTAAGCTACGGGGAAGCTATGAACAAGCTGAACTGGGAGCAGGACAAGGCGATTTTAAAAGCCTGCGAGGAATATCTGAACGGAAACTGCAAGTAAATTATTTATAAAAACCGCCTCTGATGCTGAATCCGAGGCGGTTTATCATTATGTATATAAGTATTACTGCTTTATTTTTCTTCTTCCTTTTCTTCCAATGTGATAATTATAAATGCCGTAGTCATAAACACGGCGCAAATCATCACAGCCCACTGATTTATAGCTGTCACGCACAGATCTCCTGCGACAGCACCGATGGCGAACATTGCGTTTATGCTGAAAAGAAGCAGACCTTTTCTGAGATCGTCCCTGTTTTTGTGAGCGACGTATTCGCATATAGATGAAGCCGCTGTTCTCATATTGCCTATACACATTGTAGTGGCGCAGGCATAGCTCTGCGGATATGCGCCTCTTATGCTTATCTTTCTGAATGCTTCTACCTGTGCGCCGCAGGCAAGAGAAATAATGCAGTTGCAAAGGATATTAAGCTCATACGGTATAAATGCCGCCGCAAAGAGTGCCGCCGCCTCGAACAGAATAACTATCTGCCGTCTGTGGAGCGCTCTGCCCTTGAAGATATGGTGTACCGTCTGCGCAAGCACAACACCTGCTATAAAAGCCATTACGGGAGCAAAATATCTGAGGGCGACAACAAAATTGCCTTTTGCCAGATTTACCGCCATAAGAAGAATATTTCCCGTCTGGGCATTGGCGAATACCTCCCCCCTGCACATATAGGAGTATGCGTCCATAAATCCTCCGGACATTGCAAGAATGTATACAAGCACCATTGAATTTTCGCAGACGCTGATTTTCTTTTTCATAACATCACCGATAGTAATTGTATCACAATGCCGCCGTACATTCCATTGTTATTTGCAACAAAAATTACTGCCCGCACGGTAAATATAGATGTAAAAATTGAACGGACTGCAAAAGCAGCCCGTTCAATCTATTTATAATAATGCAAACCTTTATTTCAGTTTATTACCGCAATTAGCACAGAACACTGTACCGGGATTTACCGCACTTCCGCAATTTGCGCAGAAAGACGTCTGAGATGAGGAAGTACCGCCTTGTAATGCCTGTTCGATCTTTCCTATATCAAAATCCGCATTGTCGGGTTTTACATATTCGGTGCTTGATGTTCTGTTATAGTAGCTTTGGTAATCATCATCGCTGAGTACTGTTGTAGCCCCGGAATAATCGGTTGAGTCATCGTTGCTGAGGACATGGGATACATCAGAATAAGAAGCACTGTCAGCGGTGTTGTAACCGGCATCATAATCGCTGTCATCGCCGAGCACCGTGGTAGCATCACCATAGGACGCAGGCTGTAATGTAACCTCTGCCGCCTTTTCCGCCGTACTGTCAAATGCCGTTGACTGCTGCTGTGAAACACTCTGAGCTACAGGAGCAACAACATTTGTCTGCTGATACTGATTAGGATAGCCCTGCTGTGCGTTCGGCTGATACGGATTAGTATAGCCCTGCTGTGCGTTCGGCTGATACGGATTAGTATAGCTCTGCTGTGCGTTCGGCTGATACTGATTAGGATAGCCCTGCTGTGTATTCGGCTGATATTGTCCGTAAGGCTGATAAGGGTTGAACTGCTGAGCTCCGCTGGGTGCTGCGGCACCTCTTATAAGACCGTTTGCGCCATTGTATTTTCCTCTTGCTATACAGCTTACAATAAATGCCGCCAGTCCGAGCAAGCCTGCCGTAACAAAATACAAGGCATAGAACAGTATGGGCGTGCCGATACCTGCCTCATATCCGTAAACTGCCTCAGGCGACATACCAAATCTGATAGGTGTTATCAGAAAGCCGTAAAGCGTATCAAGAAAACCGTCAAATGCCGCAAATGTTCCCTCTGAAGCAATGTTGAAGAGCGTAACTACACCGAGGAATATCATAATCAGCAAAATGCCGATTATAAAATCAATGACAGAAATCACCTGTGCTGCTGTTTTTGCACCCCTTGATTTTCCTTTTATGTAAAACGGCGCAAGAATAAAGCAAGCTATTGACGATAAAGCCACCACAATGGCAACTATGAATAAGATTGTCGGAACCGTCATATATTCCGAAAATCCTGCTTCTAAGTAGTCTTTCATCTCTTGTGCGTTTTGTAGGTAAGCCCCCATAATTTTCCTCCTTGATAACGGATAAATGTATTTCCCGTAAATTATTACATCACATTAAATGTGATGTACGATACTATTTTAGCACAATTGATAACTCAAGTCAACACAAAATATATTGCCTTTTGTGGCTTAATGTGATATACTGTTTTTATATAAGCCGTCACACAGGCTGTCGGCTTACAGATAAATGTACTTAATGAAAAACAAACAGAATATGATTATTAGTATTACAGAGTAGCAGTGTTACTCATCCGATTAAAGAAAGGCGGAACAAAATCATGTGTGGAATAGTAGGATATGTAGGTGCAAAAGAATGCACCGCAATACTTGTAAACTCACTTACAAAGCTGGAATACAGAGGTTATGACTCGGCAGGTATAGCCGTATTTGAGGGCGACAGGATAAAAACCGTCAAGGCAAAGGGCAAGCTCAAGGAAGGGCTTATCAAAAAGCTCGAGAACGAGCCTCATTTCACAGCAACGGCAGGTATAGGTCATACACGCTGGGCAACGCACGGCGAGCCGAGCGACATTAACTCTCACCCGATAGGAAACGGCAGAGTATCCATCGTTCATAACGGTATAATCGAAAACTACCGCAAGCTGAAGGAATTTCTTATATCGAAGGGATACGGCTTTGAGAGCCAGACCGATACCGAGGCTGTGGCAAAGCTGCTCGACTACAACTATGACGGCGACCCTATAGATACAATAATCAGGACGATTGCCGATATAGAGGGTGCATATTCGCTCGGCATAATGTTCAGGGAGCATAAGAACCGCATATTTGCGGCAAGAAAAGAAAGTCCTCTGATAGTCGGCAAGGGAAAGGGCGAAATGTTTATTGCGTCCGATGTTACCGCTATAATCGAATATACAAGAGAATACTATCTGCTTGAGCTGGGTGAGGTTGCGGATATAACAGCCGACGGCGTTACATTCTATGATATGCACAAGAATGTCATTGAAAAGGAATTACAGGTTGCTACCTGGGATGTTTCGGCGGCTGAAAAGGGCGGTTACGCTCATTTTATGCTCAAGGAGATATGCGAACAGCCGGATGCACTCAAAAAGACGATAAATCCCCGTATCAAGAACGGCTTACCCGACTTTTCAGAATGCGGTCTTACCGATGAAAAGCTGAGGAGCTATCACCATATCTATATAGTAGGCTGTGGCTCGGCAATGCACGCAGGCATGGTCGGAAAGTATGTTATCGAAAAGCTGGCACGCACTCCCGTTGTTGTGGATATTGCGTCGGAATTCCGCTACCGTGATCCTCTGCTTGCGCCGGACGATCTTGTAGTTATTATCTCGCAGTCGGGCGAAACCGCAGACACGCTTGCCGCTCTGAAGCTGGCAAATTCAATAGGTGCAGACACGCTTGCGATAGTAAACGTTGTTGGCTCATCCATAGCAAGAGAAGCAAAGATGGTAATGTATACCCTTGCGGGACCTGAAATATCGGTATGCTCCACAAAGGCATATATGGTACAGGCGGCATTTATGTATCTGCTTGCTTTCCGTGTTGCATATGCAAGAAACGCAATTGACGAAGAACAGTGCAGACAGCTTATATCGGAGCTTTCGCAGATTCCCTCAAAGGTACAGAAGTGCGTTGACGATCAGACGCAGTACCAGAAGGTAGCATCAAAGCTGATAAGCGCAGACAGCCTGCTGTATATAGGCAGAGGTCTTGACTATGCGCTCAGTATGGAGGGCAGCCTTAAGCTGAAGGAAATTTCCTATATCCACTCGGAAAGCTATGCCGCAGGCGAGCTGAAGCACGGCACTATCTCCCTTATCGAAGACGGTATGCCGGTCATCGCAGTTGCCACACAGCACGATCTTTACGAAAAAACGATGAGCAATATAAAGGAAGTAAAGACAAGAGGCGCTACTGTTGTAATGGTATGCAGTGAGGATATGAAGTTTGACGGGAACGATGTTGATTATCCCGTTATGCTCCCTCTTGCAAGGGATCTTCTTATGCCGCTTGTCGCTGTAGTACCGTTACAGCTTATCGCATATTATACTGCGGCGCTCAAAAACTTTGATGTTGACCATCCGAGAAACCTTGCAAAATCGGTAACGGTCGAATAATCACGGAAAAGGAATGTTCAAATGTACGATATAACAGGCGCAGTTTCTCTGTGGGATCATCTGGCTGAAACCTCAAAGCCGATAATAATATACGGTATGGGTGACGGCGCACAGAAAATACTCGATGTATGCTCCTTGAAGAATGTAAAAATATCGGGATTCATGGCGAGCGATGACTTCGTGAGAGGTCACAGCTTTGCGGGCTTTGAGGTGAAAAAGCTGTCCGATATTGAACGGCAGTTCGGTGACTGTATCATACTCGTTGCTTTCGGCACTCATATTGACGAGGTGATACAGCGTATCATTGCCATTTCGGACAGGCACGAATTATACGCTCCCGATGTTCCGGTAATAGGCGGAGGATTATTCACAAAAGAATATGCCGAGGAGCATAAAGCCGAGCTTGAAAGAGTTTACTCGATGCTTGCGGACGAGAAATCAAAACAGGTTTTCGACGGCTGGCTTGAATATCGTATAACGGGAAGGATACAGCCGCTTTTACGCAATCAGACGGATAAAGCGGAAGGATATGAAATTCTTAACCTCGGCGGCAACGAAACCTATGCGGATCTCGGCGCTTACAACGGCGACACGATAACCGAGTTTCTGGAAGTGACGGGCGGACAGTTCAACAAGATTTTTGCGATGGAACCTGACGGGAAGAATTACGCAAAGATGAAACGCATACACTACAAGCTGAGCCCTTATGACTTCAGAACGGTGAATGCGGGTGCGTGGAGCTGTGATACAGTCTGCGAATTCATATCAAAGGGCGGAAGGAATTCATCGCTTATCCCCTATGAAAAAGGTAAGCCTGTCAATCCGTCACGGATAAAGGAGATAGAAATGCGCAGTCTTGACAGCTTTGTAAAGGACGAGCGTATAACCTATATAAAATATGATGTTGAGGGCAGTGAGAGTGAGGCTCTTGACGGCAGTAAGACGGTAATAAAGCGTGACAAGCCGAAGCTGCTCGTTTCGCTCTATCATCGCACGGAGGATATGCTTGCCCTGCCCATAAAGGTAACGGAGCTGAATCCGTCATACAAGCTGTATTTAAGACAGCACCCGTATATTCCTGCGTGGGATATGAATCTTTACTGCATATAAAACAATGTCTGAAAGGGAAATGAATGAAAAAAATCGTACTTGTTATCCTGCTTGTGCTTGTTACCGCAGGAATAGGGCTTTTGCTGTATATGTTGCTTACACGCACTACTCCCGTGTACGCAGGCAGCAGCAGGGAAATTATAAGTGACGGCTCAAATTTTGCCGTTTCGGCAAGCTATTATTCGGGGCTTGACAAAGCAGAGGTCGACACCGCCCTGCTTGATGTGCAGGACGGCGTTGAGGGCGCATTGACAGCTTATGATGCAATTCTTGCAAAGGGAACGCCCGTGTTCCACCCCACCTTCAATATAGCCTTATCGGACTACGGAACGGGTTATTTTGCCGTGCAGGGATATGCGGAGGATATACCGCTCGATAATCAGAAGCAGGTAGGCTTCTACTGTGCTGACCTTACGCTAAACATATATACGGACGGAAACTCCAAGATAATATCCTTGCGGAACATAATGCCCACAGAGCTTACCCGACGGAACGTAACGTTGCCTGTAATATATGACGATGCGTTATCCGCAACCGCTCTTCTCAGCGACAGCACAGATTTTGATATGAGCCTTGCTTTTCTTGACGGCAAGACAAGCACTACGCTTACTTTTGAATGGACATATAATGTACGCTGCAGTGTTCCGCTGAATCTATCGGGACTTGACGAGCAGACGGTGAGCGCCGACATCACATTCACTAACAACAACGGCGTTGTAACAGCCGCATTTGCCGGTTAATGCAAAAATTAAAATTAAGAGTTGCACAGATTAAACATTTAATGGATATTTTATAGTTGCTAATCGCCATAATTATGTTACTGTGCAACGTTTTTTTGACGAAATTGCATAATTCTTTGCAAGAAAACGAAAAAACGCTTGCAAAACGGCTTTATTTGCATTATAATTAAAGCATGGGTGCAGTGAAAAACTGCGTTAAAATTCTTTATTATAAGGAGTTTGCGATAATGGAAAAGAATGAACTGATAAAGCTGAATGAAGAAGCTAAAAAGCAGTATGACGAGCTTTGCAAGCAGGGTCTGAAGCTGGATATGTCAAGAGGCAAGCCCTCTCCCGCACAGCTTGATTTATCGCTTGATATGCTGACGCATTGCCTTGACGGTGATTATATGTCAGAAACCGGTGTTGACTGCCGTAACTACGGTGTGCTTGACGGTATAGAAGAAGCAAAAAGACTTTGTATGCCTATGCTCGGTGTTGCTCACGATGAAATAATCATCGGCGGTAACTCAAGCCTTCAGCTTATGTATGATACGATGGCAAGAGCGATGCTCCTCGGCGTTCTCGGCGGTGATAAGCCCTGGGGAAAGAACGAGAAGGTGAAGTTCCTCTGCCCCGCTCCCGGTTATGACAGACATTTTGCTATCTGCCAGAGCCTCGGCATTGAGATGATTACAGTACCTTATACCCCCGACGGTCCCGATATGGATGTTGTTGAAAAGCTGGTAAGCGAAGATGAGCTTATCAAGGGTATCTGGTGCGTACCTATGTACAGCAACCCCGAAGGCATCACCTGCTCGGACGAAACGGTAAAGCGTTTTGCTAACCTTTCGCCTAAGGCAAAGGATTTCAGAATATTCTGGGATAACGCTTACTGCGTTCATCACCTCACAGATACTCCTGACACTCTGCTGAACCTTCTTGAAGAAGCTAAAAAGACAGGCAAGCAGGATATGGTATTTATGTTTGCGTCCACATCGAAGATTTCGTTCCCCGGCGGCGGTCTTGCATTCATCGGTGCGAGTGCGGAAAACATCAAGTTTATCAAGAGCCAGATGACATTCCAGACTATCGGCTACGATAAGCTCAACCAGTTAAGACACGCTCGTTTCTTCAAGGATTTTGACGGCATAAAGGAGCATATGAAGAAGCACAGAGCTATAATCGAGCCTAAGTTCAAGATCGTTCTTGATATGCTCGACAAGGAGATCGCTCCCACAGGCTTCGGCTCTTGGCACAAGCCCAACGGCGGTTATTTCATCTCGTTCAACGGTCTTGACGGCACAGCCAAACGTACTGTTGAGCTTTGCAAGCAGGCAGGAGTCATTCTGACAGGCGCAGGTGCGACTTATCCTTACGGCAAGGATCCTCACGACAACAATATCCGTATCGCTCCGACATATCCTACCGAAGCAGAGCTTGCAAAGGCTATGGAGGTATTCTGCGTTGCAGTAAAGATCGCAGCTACCGAATCGCTTTTAAAGTGATTTCTCTTTCATAATGTTGACGAAACATTAAAATCGTGTTATAATAATAGGGCTGATTTACGTCAGCCCTTTATATTTACGCCTGTAGCTCAGCTGGATAGAGCAATAGCCTCCGACGCTATGTGTCGTGCGTTCGAATCGCATCAGGCGTGCCAAAAAACTGCATCGCAATCAACCGTATTTGATTGCGGTGCTTGTTTTTTGTTGTCAGCCTTGCGAGGAGAACGCACAGGTGCGTCTCGAATCGCATCAGGCGTGCCACGTCGGAACGAGTTTCGCTCGTTCCGATTTTTTATTTCATAAAAAATCAGTCACCCGCTCCACTGTTCCTCCTTTTCGCAAAAAAGTCTCGCTCCGTTCGCCTGCTCGTTTGTAAACGCTCTCGCTACGCCTCCCTGTCGCTACCAACTTTTTTGCGGTCACCGGCTTTGCACCACAGTAAGCCTATTTGATTGCGGTGCTTGTTTTATGTTGCCAGCCTTGCGAGGAGAACGCACCAAGACAGCATTTTCAATTTACCGACGGAAATGATATAATAGATTTACAAATAACAGAAGTGTTTCTTTGATATGGAAAAAGCACTGCCACATCCGGTTTTTCGGCAGAGGGAGCATTAATTATGAAAATTGCCAAAAGCATAGGTCTTGGTATAGCAATGCAATTGACGATTATGATACTGCATTTGCTTATTCATTTCGCAAACGGCAGTTTTGAGCAAGACGCCCGGATAGCCTGCTCGTTCATAGCGGTGGCGCTTGTAACATATCTGACAGTTATTTGCTTTGACCTTCCCGTATACACAATATTCTGCGGTCAGATCGTAACATTGCTGTTTACCCTGATTTTCGAGAATGAGAGAGTATATTTATTACACTATCTCCACAGGGGAAGCTCTCAGTGGTTTAATCCCGATATTTTTACCGATGCGGTGATAATAATAACGGAAATACTCATTGTACAGCTGCTGTCTTTCACTTTTGCAAAATTAACAAGAGTGGTTTGCAGAAAAATCAAGCAATAGTATTTGGTGCAGGAGGTTTTACAGAGCATAGTGCTTCGGCTGTGATAGTGCCGATTTGTCAAAGCGATGAACACCATTGAATTTAGAGCAAAAGCCGCAAATTGATACCCGCAAAGTTACATACAACGCTACGAGATATTTGTAAAGACTTGCGACAGTGTTCGGTAAAATCTACGGCAATAACAATATAAAAGTGTCGGATAAAAGTGCAGACGGTAAAATGCACAATGCTACTTTATCCAACCTGTACAAACACAAATAGGAATATCGTGAAAAATTTTCCTGCATATAATTTTACGGTTAAAATTTGTATATATTGCCTATTGAAAGCGCAGTTTTTATAATGGTATACTGTTATGAGAAAACGATTTCTTTTTTATTACGGAGGAGATGCAATGAACAAGAAATTCAAAACGGGCAAAAAATTAATATCGCTTATGCTCAGCATAGCGATAGCCGTTTCCATGTTTACCGGAATTACTTTCACCTCGGCAAGTGCTGAAAGCTATCCGGACGCATGGACAATAACATCTGATATGAAAATAGGCTGGAATCTCGGCAATGCGCTTGACAGCATTTACTGGTCGGATTCGCCCACACCGCAGCAGAGTGTTACGGCATGGGGAAATCCCGAACCTACGCAGAAGCTTATCGACAAGGTAAAATCTCTTGGGTTCAACACCGTAAGAATACCTACGACATGGTATCAGCACCTTACATACGACCAGTCAAAAGATTTATATACGGTAGACGCTGACTGGATGGCTTATGTCAAGAAAACAGTGGATTATGCGTACAATAATAATATGTATGTTATCCTGAACGTACACCACGAAAACTGGCTCAATGTAGACCGTTTCACTGAATCTACCCTTACTGCCGCAAAGAAGAAACTCAGCGATATATGGTCACAGATAAGCGAACAGTTCGCAGGATATGACTACCACCTTATCTTTGAAGGAATGAATGAACCGCGACAGACATACGACAGCTCTGTTGAATGGGGCAACGGCGACAGCTATTCATGGAGTTACATAAATCAGCTTAATAAAGTGTTTGTGGATACAGTAAGAGGTAGCTCTGCAGCCAACAACAAGAACCGCCTTATCATGATCCCGGGATATCACGCTTCAGACAGTTATGAGGCTCTCGATGCCGTTGAGATACCCGCCAATGCCGGTAATGTTGCGCTTTCCGTTCACGCCTACGAGCCTTACTCGTTCACAATGGACACTACAGAATCCCATATATATAAATCAAACAACAAATACGGCGGATATAACCCCTCAACGCTTGCAAGCATAATGAGCGATCTTAAAATCATACAGAAAAGCAAGAATGCTCCTATTATAATAGGTGAATTCGGTGCTTCTGATTTTGATAACACAAGCGAACGTGTCTTATGGGCTAAGGATTATATCAAACAGGCAAAGGCAGCAGGCTTTGTTTGTGTTCTTTGGGACAACAATGCCTCTAACAGCGGAACAAGCGAAAGTTTCGGATTTATAAACCGTTCCACTAACGAACTATATGCGAACTCAGAAAAAGTAATCACCGCTATGATAAATACCATAAACGGCATTGATGACGGCAACGGCGGTGATGGTAACGATACTCCTACCGAAGATGTCATTGCACAGTGGGATTCAAAAGTATTATTCACAAACAACGCCTATGCCGACGGCAAGTATGATATAGTTATAACCTACAGTGCCGACAGTGCACCGAGAGTTATCCTTGAGAAAAAGGATGACTATAGCTGGGACGCAACGGTTGAGGCTGACCGTATCGAGAACGGAAAAGCCTACTACACTGCCGCATCTATAACTGCCGCTCTTGAAAAGAACAATATGACGCAGGCAGATGTCAATAAAATCTGTATGCTTGCTACGGCAACTACCAAATACGGCGGTGTTGAAGCCGTAGAAGCATCTAACAACGATGGCAATGATACAGACGGCGGCGAAAAGCTCAGTGCTTGGAGCGGAAAAACATTATTTGAAGGCAATCTTTACGCCGACGGCAAATATAATATCGTAATTTCATACAAGGGCAGTTCAGCTCCCCTGCTTATACTTGAAAGAACTTCCGATTACAGCTGGGATATAAGAGTCGAGGCAAGCCGTACAGAAAACGGCAAAGCTTACTATACGGCAGCGGATATTATTACAGCACTTAAAAATAATGATATGACGCAGGCGGATGTAAGCAAGATTTGTATGCTCACAACCTGCGAAACAGTATATTACAGTGCTGAGGCAGTTGAAAACGCAACAAAGAAACGCCCCGACAACACAACTAATTTCAGAATGACTGCACGCACAGCAAGCTCTGTAACATTCTCGTGGGACAGAAATACAACAGCTGACGGATATATCCTTGAAGTTGCAGACAACGGCACTTGGAAAACAGCCGCAGTCAAAGAAGGCAACGGCAGTGTATCACACAAATTTACAGATCTCAAATCTGCAACATGGTACAGATTCCGTCTGAGAACATACGTTGTAAGCAACGGCAAAAAACTCTACAGCACAGAATATCCCGTTATTGCGGAAATGACAGCTCCCGAAACCATTACAGGCGTTTCACTCGGCGCAAGAACTGCATCGACAATATCGCTCAAATGGAATAAGAACACAACTACATCCGGTTGTATCATAGAGCAGTACATAAACGGCGCATGGAAGATAATCGTGACCAAAAACACACAGAGTTCAGTATCGCATAAGATAACAGGTCTTGCGTCATCTACGGAATATAAGTTCCGTCTGCGTTCATTCCGTGTCAGCGGTGAAAAAAGAGTGTACGGAAGTTACAGCGACATAATAACAGTTGCCACTTCTCCAAAGAATGTTGCAAATTTCCGCACAGCTATTTCAGCATCAACCGCTATACGACTCAACTGGAATAAAGCGACCGATGCCGACGGATTCGATGTATATATGTATAAGAACGGCAAATGGGTGCGTGACGCAAGAGTGGCAGGAACTGCCGTAGCCTACGCAAAGACCGGACTTACTCCTAAAACCGAATATAAATTTGCTATACGTCCCTATAAAATAATAGGTTCGACAACCGTATATGGAAATTACACATATCTTGATACGGCAACAAAATAACAGTGGCAAGCAACATTATGAATTAAAATGAACAACAGCCCGCAGGAGTTTTATCTTCCTGCGGGCTGATTTTTGTTTTAGATTTATACGCTTGCCGTTTCTGCGGTTACGGCTGTATTTGATGTGTTTGCGGAGCAGACGGGGCAGACGTTTGCGGTTTCGCCTGCAATGAATTTCATCGCCTTGTCGGTACTCCAGAAGAAACGCTCCTCGCCGTAGGTTTCGATAAGACCGCAACGGTGGAACATTTCGTCAACGGCAGGCTGTACGCACGAGAAGTATATTTCTATCTTCCTTGCGGAAAGGCTGTCGCAAAGCTCCTTCATAGCCTGTACACCGGAAATATCCGCTATAGGCACACCTCGCATTGAGAATATCAGCTTTCCGCCGTCATCGACCTCAAGATGTGACAGCTTCTCCGACAGCTTGTTTGATGTTCCGAAGTAAAGCGGACCTGTGACATATACGACCTTTGTGCCGCAGAGCTTTCCGTCCTTATCAGCTATATCTATCTTCGCAGGATCAACATCGGCAACGTTTACCGTCATATCCGAAACCTTAAGCACAAACATGATGACCGAGAAAAGTATACCGATTATAATTGCGACAGTGAGGTCGAATATAACCGTTGCCGCCATTGTGATAAGATACTGGAACATTGCGGTCTTTATTTTTCTGCCGAAAATATCCCTTATTACCGCAAACTCGTTCATTCTCCACGCAGTTACGATAAGTACGCCTGCAAGCGCCGCCATAGGTATCTTTGACATTACGCCGCCGAGCAGGAACATTGACGCTAAAAGCACCAGCGAATGTATTACACCCGCAATTCTTGTCTGTGCGCCGCTCTTTATGGCTACGCTCGTTCTTGCTATTGCCGCTGTCGCAGGCACACCGCCGAAAAAGGGTATCAACATATTGCCTATGCCCTGTGCTACAAGCTCCTGATCGCTGTCAAGCTTTTCATTCTTCATTCTGCCTGCGCTCGCACCGCACAAAAGGCTCTCGATAAGTCCGAGTGCCGCAATGCTTATTGCAGGGAATATAAGATTCTTGACCGTGTCAAAATCTACCGCCGTAATATCAAGCCTGTCATTAAGTAAAAGCGTCTGCGGTATCTCGCCGACAATACCAACGTTGAAATTGAATATGAAGTTCAGCGCAGTTGCTATTATAATAGACATAAGTGACGACGGGATAATCGCATTGAGCTTTTTGGGATAAATAAGCATAAACACTATAACGCATACGCCGATCGCTATTGCCTCGAAATTCAGCGTCTGAGGCGTGTTGAAGTAGCTTACTATTTTATCTATAGTAGAAGCACCCTCGCACTTAAGTCCCGTAAGGTTGTTTATCTGACCGAATGCAATGATTATTGCTATACCCGATGTAAAGCCTGTAATAACAGGCGTGGGTATAAACTGTACCAGTCCGCCGAGCTTGAATATTCCGCACAGCAGAAGTATAACACCCGACATAAAGCAGGCAATGAACACACCCTGTATCTGATATGTAGCCACAAGCGAGCAAAGGATAGCTGCCATAGCTCCGGTAGGTCCTGATATCTGATATGAAGCACCCGAAAGCAGTCCTATCACAACACCTGCGATAAGTGCAGTGATAAGTCCTGCGGCGGCAGTCGCACCGCTCGATATACCGAATGCAAGCGCAAGCGGAAGTGCCACAGCCGCAACTGTAATACCGGCAAGCACATCTTTTCCGAATTTTCCCGCATTATAGCCTTTGAATTCTGTCTTTAAACGTTTGAAATAACGCTTTATCATTTCTCTCCCTCTTTCTGTTCCTTTGTCCTGCGGACAAACAGCAACCTTTATATTCTATACCCGAAATAGAAATTTGTATATATCAAAACTCAACAAAGATTTGTTCACATCGGGTAAATTTTAAGTGACATATTCAAAATATAAAAGCTCCTTTCCGAACATCTCCTATCCGGAAAAGAGCCTATCGTTTTCAATAATATCAGATCTGTCCGTAAATCGGAGCATATTTACTCCTCACGCTCTCAGATACAACCCATATTCATAACTATCCCCCTGATATTCCTCGCTGATTTTACCGATTAACTGCGTAAATCCGAGCTTTGAATATATGTGTACAGCCGTTTCGTTATCATCTTCGACACCGATCGTAAATTCAGAATAACCTTTTTGCATAAGCATGAAAATTACCCCGTTCAACAAGAATTGTCCGTATCCCCTGCCTTGAAAATCCTTATGAATACGGAAAGCAAAGAGATAAACACGCTTATTTCTTACGGCATGCCTTTCATCGTTATGGACATAAGCGGCGCGTATCTCTCCTATCAGTCTGTCCTCTTGGAACAAGCCGAATATATCGATTTTTCTCTCGTTAATATCTACTGTATTTTCAGCTATCATTTCATCGGGATCGTTGTAGTCAAAGAGCTGAAACAGCAGATTTAATTCGCCTGTGTTCAAAGTTCTGATATTCACTGTTTTGTTTCCTTTTCAAAGTTTATTATGCACAGCCTGATTATTTCCTTCAGAAACGGTAGATCTTCAATAGTCGGATTATCGACCCTGAATGTACAACCGCAGACAGCTTCAAACTCCCGCCCGAAAACGACTTTACGACGTCCGCCTTTGCATGAACCGCAATGACCGCAGTTATCTACATACCTCCACGCAAGCTTTTTTATTTCATCATTAACATCACATTTATCAAGCCATTCCGATTTTATATCATCAGACCATACAGTCCATAGATCTTGCGGCTCATCGGGGTCGTTGATTGAAATAAAGCATACACAACAATTGTTGAATTTACACTGATAGTAGATTTTATCTTTCCAACAATCGCAGTTGTCCTTGTAAAAGTCTACGCCTTTTTCTTCAAGAAATGAAACAAAATTCAAAGCCACGCTTTGCACTTCAAAGAAAAGCCCGTTGCGAATATAATCTTTAATACTTAATTCAGTCATTTTAATTTCTCCGAAATTTCTGTCATTTCCTGCAAATCCCTTATGTTCAATTATTCAAATTCGGCGTTGACGTTATCATTGTATTGTTATAGTACACAGAAAAAATTCCGACATTAATTGAACCTATAACGTCAATTGACCGCATTAAAACCGTCTACCTTATAATAACATAAAAAACAGCATAATTCAACGCTACGAAATAATAAACGGCATTTTCATAAGCCTGTAATTGCTATGACTGGAAAAAGTCTTCTTGACAGCATAAAAATACTGTGCTAAAATCAGAAAAACAGCGAAACGGAGGAAAACCACATGGAAAGAAGCTCATTTGAAATATTCAAAAGCAACATCTGCCACCTTGTAAAAGACAAGGGCGAGCTTTCCTTTATCCGTGATATGCTGTGCAGTAACGAGGTAAGCAAGCTGTACGAACGTAAGTGGTACGCCGAATGTCTTTACCTGCTTGCTATGATCGATTACCTCAGCCGCAAGAACGATATCCCGCTTTATAACGGATATGATAAGTTGAGAACGGGCAAGCTCGACAAAGTGCTTTATCCCTCGGGAATAATGGCAATGTACAGTCTTTCGGGCGACGAAAGCATATTGATAAAAAGTTTTGATGAATCCATACCGGAGTTCAAGCGCTTCAACATAGTAGAAAACGAAATTGAGAATGTTGTATAGATATAAAAAACAGAAGTATCACAATTTAGCTCCCTTGTGTAAAGGAAGCTAAAATCAGTGCTTGGCAAAGCGTGTAATCTTTTATTAAATTATCAGAGCATAAAAGACATATCCAACACCGTTGAAAACAAAAAACGACCTGCAGGTTTTATCCTGCAGGTCGCATTTTTATTCACTTTTGATATTGCTATGCTCGTGGGTGCTTTCCTTAGCAATCTCCCTGAGCTTCATTCTGTTCTCTTTGGCTATCGTTTCATTATGAAGCCACATCTTTATAAGTGCTACCGAATAAAGAATACCGGAAAGAAGCATTACACCTATACAGATAAGAATGAGTAAGGATGATGCAGGCGAACCCTCCGGGAATACTCCGGGGAAGAAAAGCAGAGCCAGTACTGCGATATAGATAATAGCCGTGCAGACCTTGCCGTACCAGCGTGCGCCGTCAAGCTTTGTCTGCTTTGTCTTTAAAAGCACAAGTCCCATGATTGCCATAAAGCCGTCCTTTAAAAGCCATATAGCAAGCAGTATCCACATCAGCGGATAATTTATCGCTATGCAAAGGAACAGTGTTCCCTGCGTAAGCTTGTCAGCAAGGGGATCGAGGAATTTACCGAACTCGGTTATCATATTGCATCGCCGTGCTATCTGTCCGTCAAGGAAATCGGTAATTCCCGACGCTACGACAACTGCGGCGGCAAGATAATACTCTCCGCTCGTGCCTGCGGTGACATATAACCATACAAATATCGGGATAAGCAATATTCGCACAAAGCTCAGTATGTTAGGAATTGAAAATATATCTTTTTTCATCGGCTCACCCCTCTTGTTACATTGAAAAAAAGCTAACTTAATTCGACTGATTCTGCAGATTAATGCTATAATTATACTACAGAAAGCCGAAAAAATCCATATTTGCAAGATAATTTTGTAGGATTAAACGAAACTTGGTAATAAATTCACGGTTTTGTGTGATTTTTGCTTAAACAATTACAACTATTTTTCGTCTGCAAGAATTATTGCCCCGAAATAAGAGAGTAATACACTTTATAAAGCTCCTGCGTTGAATTCTCAAGAAAATAATAGTGTGCTATGTACGGAACAAGAAGTACAAGCAGAAGCACCGACAATGCAAGAAAGTAAACATTTATCGACACCAGTATCAGCGACAGCAGGAAGAATATCGCAAAGCTCATCGTTACTATGAGGTGGATAAGCCTTTCGTGCTGATAGAAGCCTATCCTGACAAGAAGCTGCTGTGCAAGTGCTTTTTTGTCAACGTCAGGGTCTGCCGCCTGCATTTTTATATATTCCTTATATTCTTTAATTTCATTTTTCATAAAAACGCCTTCTTTTCGGCTTATTATAATGCGCTGTAGTAATCACGCATTTTTACTGCGAGCCTGTCGCAACGTTCATTTTCGGGGTGTCCTGCGTGGCCTTTTATCCAGCGGAATTCCACATCGTGCGTATCGAGCAGCGGAAGCAGCCGCTCCCACAGATCGACATTAAGTGCGGGGGTATTATCGGACTTTTTCCAGCCTCTGCGTTTCCAGCCGTTCACCCAACCCTTTGTGACCGAATCCACAACATATTTGCTGTCGGTGGTAAGTATCACCTTGCACGGATATTTCAGTGCTGTCAGCGCCTCGATAACTCCGGTGAGCTCCATACGGTTATTGGTGGTATGTTTTTCGCCGCCGCTCAGTTCCTTTTCTTTTCCGTTCCAACGGAGAATCGCACCGTAACCTCCGGGACCCGGATTGCCGCTGCACGCTCCGTCGCTGAATATCTCAACTGTCGTTTCAGGCATTTTTATTTTCCTTTCCGGCTTTTCTTTTTGCCGACATTTTTACAAACACATCTTTCCAGTACCGCTGGAACACCAGCAGATTATCGGTTATATGCCGTTCAAAGAACGAGGACAGAGCCTCTATAAGAACAGTTGCGCCCATAAGGATTCCTGTCATAACTATCATTTCAAAGCACATAGGCTTAAGGTCGAGCAGGAAATCACGCAATATGAATATATCAGCCGTAAATCCGCCTATCAGGAAAACAAACAGACCTATTTTCCACGGCTTGAAGGGCATACAAACCTTGAACAGTATCACGAACGCCGCAAATCCTATGCATATGGTTGACATTGTTTCAATGCTGTAATCAAAGGTTTCTCTCGGAATTATATCCATCCAACCCGAAATATAGCGCATAAGCACTATTCCGACAAAATTGAACGTTATCAGCAGTCCGTGCATTATGGATCTCGGCAGGACGTTTTCTATAAATTCGCCCTTTACACGCTTGAAGTTAGGCTCCATAGCAAGTAAGAACGAGGGTATGCCGTTTGTGAACATATTAATCTGCGTAAGCTGTATTGCCTGAAGGGGATAGCCCATAGGCACAAAGCAGAACATAAGCGCCGCTAAAAACGAGTATACGGTTTTGTAAAGGAACAGCACGCTTGAACGTTCGATGTTGTTTATAGAGCGTCTGCCCTCGCCTACTATCTTCGGCATTGAAGCAAAATTGCTGTCAAGAAGGACAATATTGGACACATTTCGTGCCGCATCGCTTCCGGATTGCATAGCTATAGAGCAGTCGGATTCTTTCAGTGCAAGGACATCGTTTACGCCGTCGCCCGTCATAGCAACCGTATGACCTTTGGCTTTAAGCGCCTTTACAAGCTCCAGCTTCTGATACGGCGTTACACGGCCGAATATCTTATACTTGTCAGCCGCCTCCCACAGTTCTTCATCGGTTGTTAATGTCGATGCATCAACGTAATTTTCATAATGCTCAAGCCCTGCACGCTGTGCAACTCCAGAAACGGTAACCGGGCTGTCGCCCGAAATAATTCTTATGTCAACGTCCTGCTCAGCAAAATATTTCAGCGTTGCAGGGGCTTCTTTTCTTATGCAGTCGGTGATTCTTACAAGCGCAGCCGGAACAATATCTTCCGGCAATGCGCCGCCCTCAACTTCAGGTGGCATATTGTCGCTGTGTGCAAACAATACAACTCTGTATCCGCCCTCAGACAGCGTCTTTATCTGTTCTCTCAGAGCATCTGTCATAGCATCGCCCAGAATAAATTCAGCCGCACCGAGAATATATGTTCCTTTATCCTCAAAAGCCGCAAGGCTCCACTTTTTCGCACTTGAGAAATGTATCGCCGTCTTTGCCGACCATTCTCTTTCGGGCAGGAAACCGTCTTTTTTGTATCTGTCCATTACGGCAAGCGCAGTGGGGTTATTATCGCCAAGCGCATATATCATCTCGCAAATGGCTTTTTCGTGATCGTTGCCGTCAAGAGAGATAACGTCGGATACCTCCATTCTGCCCTCGGTTATCGTACCTGTTTTATCAAGGCAGAGAACGTCAACTCTTGCAAGGGTTTCCACACAGTACAGATCCTGCGCAAGCGTTTTGTTCGTTGCAAGTCTGATAACGCTTACCGCAAGCACCATACTTGCCATAAGCACAAGGCCCTCGGGTATCATGCCGATTATAGCCGACACCGTGTTTACAACGGCATCGGTGAACGTGCTGTGTGCAAGAAGCATTTCCTTGCCGAACATCAGCAGTATCATCGGTATAATGCATACGGAAATCATCTTCAGTATATAGTTTATGCTTGAGAGCATCTTTGAGTTATTCTTCTTGATATATTTTGCGCCGCTTGTTATCTTATTGGCATAATTGTCTGCGCCTATGCGGATAACCTGCGCCTTTGCATTTCCGCTTATAAGAAACGAACCGGACAGTATCTCATCGCCCTTGTGCTTTACGATAGGGTCGCTTTCACCTGTTATAAGGCTCTCATTTACCTCGCAGTCGCCCTCTACCGCTATGCAGTCCGAGCAGACCTGTCTGCCTGCCGACAAAATCATTATATCGTCAAGAACAATATCCTTTACGGGTATAGTCTGTATTTCGCCGTTTCTCAGCACATCCGCTTTAGGCGCAGAAATAAGAGCCAGCTTGTCGATGGCTCTTTTTGAGCGTATTTCCTGGAATATACCTATTGCCGTGTTGCATATGATAACGCCTAAGAACAGACAGTTCTTGAACGAGCCTACCGCAACGACAAAAGCCGCCAGTATTATGTTGATAAGGTTGAAGAATGTAAGGCAGTTATCCTTGAATATCTGCTTTACCGATTTGCTCGGTATATTGAAATCTCCGTTTACTTTTCCCTGTGCAATGCGATCGCTTACCTCTTTCGAGGTAAGTCCCTCGCCGACATCTGTTGCATTTTCAAGTGATATGCTTTTTTCGGCATTTGGCATAATATAGGTTATATCCTTCCGTTAAAATAAAATTATTCGGTGTTGCTGCTGTCTAGGCTGTCTGCGATATTGCTTTCGTTATCGGGAGTGTCTGTACCGTTCAGATAATCAACATAATCCTTAAGCTCTTCGTCGGGGTCCTTGCCGGCATAAACGTTTTTGGTAACAGTTATCCCGTATTCCCAGAACCGAGCCATCTGAGGCGTGTTCGGCATAGCATAGGAGAATGTCAGCTGATTCACAAATCCGTCCAGCCTTTCATCTATATCCACGTTGGCGGCAGGCAGGGTTCCTGTCATCTTTACTCTGAGCCTCTGCATATCCTCGCTGAGAAGATAACGTGCGAACTCGTCCGCCTCTTTCGGATGCTCGCTTTTTGAGTACACATACATAACTCTGACGCCTGCAATGGAATATGTATTGCTTCCGCTTTCGAAAGACGGGAGGTTTACTATGCCGTAATCTATTCCGGAGGCATCAGCCTTGCTTATAAACCACGGTCCGTTCACGAGGAAAGCCGCCTCACCGTTAAGAAACAGATTGTCATAATCATCATATTCAAAATCCGTAACGTTCTGCGGCAATATCTGCTGCATCTGCTTGAGGAGATCCATACCGTATTTTGCAGATTCGTTAAGCAAGCCGTAGTCCTTGCCGCTCATCAGCTTATTCCCGTCCCTGCTCATCAGCATAGCAAGATAATATACCGTATCTGCGTGGAAAATAAAGCCGTATTTGCCGGGATAGAGCGTATTGAAGCCCTTGCTCCAGCCTATCATACCTTCCCACGTTGACGGAATATCATTCAGCTCTACGAATTTCTTATTGTAGAAAAGGGCGTATGTTTCGCAGGAAACCGGGTAGCCGTACATAGTATCGCCGTACATCACGGAATCCCTTGCAGAAGTCATTGCCACTGTATTTACAAACGATGTGTCGATTGTCGGAAGTATAAGATCGTTGGCGATAAGCTCCCCTGCCATGTCGCAGGGAGATGCAAACAGATCCGGTCTTTTTATCGTACTGTTCTTATCCTTAAGATTTATTATAGCGTCGGGTATCTCTACGTTGACATATTCAATCGTTATGTTAGGGTAAAGCTTGTGAAAGCTGTCTCCCGCTTTTCTGATAAATTCATCGGGGCCGTCCTTTGACTCCCATACCGTAAGCGTTATATCGTCCTTTGTCAGACTGCTGTTGGTGGCATACGGCTTTGACGTCGCCGTACCGTCAGGACGTGAGGTGTGCTGAGTTATAATATGGCTCCCTTCGGAACAGCCTGCTGTCATCATTGCCGGAATCAAGGCCAAAACAGCAAGAAAAACCGATACCGATCTTTTGTATTTCATATGATCCTCCTTTGCACAATGCCTTGTGAAAAAGTCAAATCCTGTATTCACATCCATGTTCTAATTGTACAACAACTGTACGGTTTTGTCAACCGCAACAGCACTTGCAAAAATACGGATTTTATGATATAATTACATTAATTGTAACGTTTATATAAGTATTGCCGTACATCAAAACGGAGCTTACCGTCTGTACGGTTTATTTGAAAGGATATAAAAATATGGAGCCTGAAAAGAAGTATGAAACAAGCAGTATAGATGATATAAAAGCACTTTTCGACGACAGAAAAGAAGAGAATATCATTACGCCGGACGAAAATATAACAACAACACTTGATACTCCCCCCGTTATAAACAAACCGAGAAAGTACAGCGGAAGAAAGGCACCGGAAGAAAAAAAGCGCAACCGACTTATCGCAAATATAATGATATACAGCGGTATCGGTCTTCTTATTGCAGCGTGTGCAATCCTTGTTGCGCTTATATTCACAGGCAATAACGGCGACAGCATAAAAGGGCTTGAGATAACAAACAGCGGTGATATTACACTGCGTATCGGTCATTCCGAAAAACTCAAAGTGAAAACCGAGCCGTCAGACACGGAATATGCGCTGTCGTTTGTCAGTGCGGATACGTCTGTTGCGACCATTTCGCTTGACGGAAAAATCACAGCCGTATCTGACGGTAAAACCGAAATAACGGTAAGCAGCGGAGAGCTTTCCGACAGCATTATCGTTATTGTAAAGAAGGATATAATCGAAAAGCTCGATGTATCTCTTGCGGCTCTGTCGCTTGACGGCGGAGAGGAACAGAAGGTTACTGCAAAGCTGACTCCCTCTGACGCAAAGAATGTATCGCTCAGCTGGAAAAGTGCCGACACAGAAGTTGCGACCGTTGACAAGGACGGAAATATAAAGGGAGTGAACACGGGCGAAACAACCGTCACCGTTACCGACTCCGTAACAGGACTTTCAAAGGATATAAGCGTCACTGTAAACGGACTTGAGCTGCCCGATTCGATGGAATTTGACAAAAAGAGCGTTACTCTTGAGGTCGGAGAGGTATATAATTCCGTTTTAAAATTCTCGCCTGAGGATATTACACACACAAGCGCCATATACTATACCAGTGACGCAACTATAGCCTCGGTAACAAACGAAGGTGTTATCACGGCAAAAGCTGCAGGAACTTGCACTATTGAAGCGTACTACGAAAATGATTTCCGACTTGTTGCTACTATGGAGGTGAATATCATAGATCCGTATGTAATAACACAGCCCGAAACAACCGTTCCCGAAACTCCGAAACCCGAAACATCAAAGCCGCAGGCATCGGAACCGTCAGCTCCATCATATAACGGATCGCACAAAATGGAGGTTATAGACGGCATTACTTATTTTGACGGCGTTATGATAGCAAACAAGACATACACTCTGCCCGCAAGCTATAACCCCGGTGTTCAGCCGGTCGCTATGGACGCTTTCTACGATATGCAGGCTGCCGCCGCCGCTGACGGCATTTCGCTGTGGATTTTATCGAGTTTCCGTTCCTATGAGGATCAGGACGTTATATACAACCGCTATGTCGCACAGGACGGCAGAGATGCCGCAGATACATATTCTTCACGTCCGGGTCATTCGGATCACCAGACAGGATACACATTCGATCTTAATTCTCTCGAACAGGACTTCCAGTATGATCCCGCAGGTCAGTGGCTTGACAAAAACTGCTACAAGTACGGCTTTATCATCCGTTATCCTAAAGGCAAAGAAAGCTCCACAGGCTATATGTATGAGCCTTGGCACGTCAGATACATCGGCGTAGACCTTGCCACAAAGGTAACGCAGAGCGGACTTTCACTTGAAGAATATTTCGGGATAACGTCACAGTATCAGGACTGACAGGAAAATTCAACACCTCAGACTGTCGATAAACCCACGCACCGCAAAAATGCAGAAAAGTAAACCGGCACAAACTAAAAATCCGATAAATAAAAAAGAATTTCACACAGCCGTAAAAAACGGCTGTGTGAAAGCATTTTTGCTTAC
>ERZ773192.1083-NODE-1083-length-29888-cov-3.722790_pt1 | contig 29888 bp, 27 predicted proteins | sample MGYA00581010_ERZ773192 | MGnify/ENA primary metagenome ERZ773192 (study PRJEB29015, sample SAMEA2737741) | human gut metagenome | biome: human gut; feature: human-associated habitat; material: faeces | place: China | collected 2012 ...
TTTATGAATTGTTTTATTTATATAAGCTTTTTCTTTTGTTATATTAGTAAGATTTGATTTTTCTTTATCAAAAACATCTACAATGCCTAGTTTTTTTAAATCATCCATTAAATTAAGTTCATAATCAAATTTAAATAATGGTAAACGTCCCTTAATTCTTGTTATTACACCTTCTTCAAAACTATCTAATTCAATTTTCTTTAAACTATTAATTATTTTATTTAATTTTTCTACAGTTATAGTTTCTATATACTTATCTAATGTTTGATTTGTTGGCATAATACCAATATATTCTAAAGTAGTTCCATTATATTCTTTTAGTTCTTTTTCAAATACTTTTACTTCATCATCAACATAAAACTCAAAATCAGTAGAACTAGAAATTTGTTTATATCCTGTTTTTATTTCTTTAATATATCTATCTAATACAGTTTTTTCATCTTCATATGGTCCTTCTCCACATGTTTTATTTTTAACAAATTCTTTATATGCCTCTGATACTGTTTTTCTTATATTTTCTTCTTTAAGTATAGTTACAATATCATATTTATTTGCAGATGCACCTATATCTACAGATTTTGCATTTATACTATTATTATTAAAACTTAATGTTGGATATTGAATTTCATTATCTCCAATTTTACTAACATATGCTCGGTAATTTTCATGAGGATAATCTGCTATCCATCCCATTCTTGTACCAGGATAATTTGAAACATTTTCTGAAGTAGACAGAGGTTGAATTAAATACTTCCATTCCATATCAATTGATAAAGCATTTATTAAAAGAAAATCATTGTCACTTACGTCATCTACTATATTATTTATTAATTTAAATGTTTTATTGCTAAACCAATTATTTATATTAGATGTGGTTTTGAAATCATCATATATAACTTCAGCATTATATTTTTCTTTTAAACTATTTATATACTCTTGTTTAATGCTATTTTTATATGAGTTTCTTACAAATAAACCATTTGCAAATGACATATTTGAGTTGTTATTATATTTTTTTGGTTTATACTCTCCAACTACAGATTCTATTTGATTTTTTGAATTACCATTTGCTGCATCGTTTAACATTTCTAAAGTATATTTTATAGATAGCGGGCTATATAGCATATTCTTTTTACCATTTTCTAATTTTAAGAAATATAAGTCAAAGGATTCAAGTTCATTTCCAAGCATTTTATTTGGCAAACTAACTTTCTTAGTTTCTCCATTATCTATAATCTCTTTATCTTTTTCTAAATACTTATAACTTAATACTAAACCATTTAATAATATAATCACTAAAATCATAAAAACTGTTATTTTATTTTTTCCATTATTCATAATTCTCCACCTCTCATAAAAAAATTATAAATTAAAATTACTTGATTGTAAATTTAATGATGTATTTTATAAAAACTTTACATGTATATATATGTTATTCTATTACTCATTTTTCAATTTTTTTGATTTTGCGTAATAGAATTTTTAAAAAATCAAAGTATTTCTACTTTGATAATTATTTTATTACTTTTATACCTCCCATGTATGGTCTTAATACTTCTGGTATGTTTATACTTCCATCTTCATTATAATTATTTTCTAAAAGTGCAATTAAACCACGTGGAGATGCAACAACTGTATTGTTTAGTGTTGCAACATAATAATTGCCATTTTCTCCTTTTGCTCTTATTCCTAATCTTCTTGCTTGTGCATCACCTAGTAGTGAACATGATCCAACTTCAAAATATTTTTTTTGTCTTGGGCTCCATGCTTCTATATCACATGATTTTACTTTTAAATCTGCTAAATCCCCACTACAACATTCAATTGTTCTTACTGGTATATCTAAACTTCTAAAAAATTCTACTGTATATTTCCACATATTATTATACCAATTCATTGCATCTTCTAGTTTACATAAAACTACCATTTCTTGTTTTTCAAATTGATGTACTCTGTAAAGCCCTCTTTCTTCAAGTCCATGAGCACCTACTTCTTTTCTAAAACAAGGACTATAAGATGTTAATGATATTGGTAATTCTTCTTCTTTAATTATTTTATCTTTAAATCTGCCTATCATAGAGTGTTCACTAGTGCCAATTAAATATAAATCTTCATCTTCAATTTTATACATCATCGCATCCATTTCTGCAAAAGACATTACTCCATTAACTACATCACTTCTTATCATAAAAGGTGGTACACAATAAGTAAAGCCCTTATTTATCATAAAATCTCTTGCATAACTTAGCATTGCTGAATGTAATCTAGCAATATCTCCTATTAAGTAATAAAAGCCATTTCCACTTGTTTTTCCTGCTGATTCTTTGTCTAATCCGCTTAATTTTTCACAAATATCAGCATGGTATGGTATTTCATAATCTGGTACAAATGGTTCTCCAAATTTTTCTAATTCTACATTTTCACTATCATCTTTTCCTATAGGAACTGAATCATCTATTATATTTGGAATAGTCATCATATTTTCTTTTATTTTATTTGAAATAACTTCTTCTTCTTTCTCAATATCTATTAGTTTATTATTAATTTCTACAACTTTTTCCTTTAGAGAATTTGCTTTTTCAACCATTTTTTCTCTCATTAATGATCCAATTTCACTACTTATTTTATTTCTTTCTTGCCTTAAGTTATCTCCTAAAGTTTTTAAGTTTCTTATTCTTTCATCTAATTCATACACTTTATCTACTATATGTATTTTTGAATCTTGGAATTTCTTTTTAATATTGTTTTTTACTAATTCTCTATTTTCTCTTATTAATTTAATGTCTATCATATATCCTCCTATAAATAAAAAAGAATGGCATATAGGAACGAATTTATTCGTGGTGCCATCCTAATTAAACTTAATTTTGATAACGGTTTTACCCGGATTATTAATCACTCATGAATAGATTTCATAAAATATTATTATTAGTTTACACCTAACACTAACTCTCTTTAAATAATTTTTTTACTACTTATTTCAATCAACGCTTTATGTATAAATAATACATTTATTTTTTTTGAAAGTCAATTATATACCAAAAAAATTAAGCATTTTTTCTATTGTACTTGCGTCCATTTTTGTGAATAATGCAATTAAAGCGGATATTCCTAAATATGGTACGAATGGTAATTCGTGATTATCTTTTAATTTTTTGGTTATTAGTGATGCGAATAAGCCAAGGAAAGATGCTAAAACTATTGTAAATAAGCTTACTTGCCATCCTAGTACCATACCAAATATAAGCATTAAATTTATATCTCCATTTCCAAGAGATTCTTTTTTGAATATGAAATCTCCTAGTAATTTAAATATCAAAAGTACTGTAAAAGGTATTATCATATTTAATAATGTTATAGGTAGTATACTTATTCCATTAAATATTATCTTTATTATTAGAATTGTTAAACCAGTAAATAACAATAATATATTTGGTACTACCATATATAGTACATCCGATAATATAAGTATTAAAATAAGTGATACAAAAACAAGTGAAATAATTGTATCAATAGAAAAACCATATACTATGTAAGTAAGTGCAAATAAAATACCTGTAATTGTTTCAAATATTGGATAAAATACTGGTATTTTATTTTTACAATTTTTGCATTTTCCTCCTTGTATTAAATATGAAAAAACTGGTATTAATTCACTACTTGATAATTTGTGATTACATTTTGGACAATGTGAAGAAGGACTAATTAATGACATCTTTAATGGTAATCTATATCCAACTACATTAAAGAATGATCCAAAAACTAGTCCAAATATAAAGAAACAAATTGTATAATATACTTCCATGATGCCTCCTATTATGTTATTCCTTGATACATATCAAACATTGGTAGTACTACTGATAATAGTACTGTTCCAACTATTCCAGCTAAAATTACTATCATTATTGGTTCTATAAATGCTTTAATTTGATTTACTGCATTTTTATGTTGTTCTTGATAATAATTGGCAACTCTATCCATCATAGTTCCTAATTGACCAGTTTTTTCTCCTGTTAATATCATTTCATATGCAACATTAGGAAATGCCCAATGATTTTTAAATGAATTTGATATTGCTTCACCTTTTGCTAAGTTAGTTATTGTATCAAAAATTAACATTTTATATACTTCGTTATTAGTTATTTTACTTAAAACTTCCATACAATCTGTAATATATACATTATGATTTAAAAGTGATGCGAATGTCTTTGTAAACATTGTTATTTCATTATATATAATTATTTTTCCTATTACTGGTAAATTCATAAGCATACTTTGAATTACGGTTTTAAACACTTTGATTGTTTTAAATAATATAACGAATATTAATACAAATGCAACTACTCCAATAAGTAAATACATCCAATTGTTTTTTAGGAAATTACTTAAGTTTATTACTGCTACTGTAATACCTGGCAATTCAGTACCTAAGTTACTGTAAATACCAACGAATTGTGGGATAACTCCTACCATTATGAATATAAGTACTGCTATAGCGAAAAGTAATACTACAACTGGATAAGTTACTGCACTTACCATTTGTTTTCTTGTTTTTTCTGTTTCTCTATAGTAATCAGCCATATCATCAAGTGTTTCAGGTAAATCACCAGTTAATTCTGCTGTTTTTATCATATTTATTAGTAATCTTGGGAATATAGTTCCCTGTTTGGCTAGTGCCTCACTAAAATTTTCTCCCATTGTTAATTCATATATTATCATTTTATATACATTTTTATGTGATTTTTTATTGCTTTGTTTAGATAATATTTTTACTGAATCAACTAATGTAATACCTGCTTTTAAGAATGTTGATAACTGTGTTAGGAAAAAATCTAAGTCATTTGGATTAAATTTAGAAGGTCCGAATGAGAATGGCTTTTTAAAATTGCTTTGTGGTGTGATTTCATAAACTTCATAGCCCTCTGCTAGTAGGAATGAATGAACATCAAGTTTAGAAAAGGCAGCAAAATATCCAGTTTCAACTTTACCAGTTTCATTATTTTTAGCAACATACTTATACATTACCTTTTCTTCACTACGAACTGCATCAGCACCTTCAAAATCTATTAATAGAGTTTGTCTTTGCATCTCTCTTCTATTTTGTTTATCTTTTACAAACGATAAATTATTGTACCAATTTTTTAATCTTTCTTCTAAACTCTTTCTTTCTTTTTTCTCTTTCTGTTTACTTTCTTCTTGTGCTTTTTTTATTAAAAGAGCTTTTTCTTTTCTATCCTTTCTTGCTTGTTCTTTTTCTTTATTTAATTGTTTTCTTTTTTCATTTTTATCAGATATTGTCTTTAATTGTTTTTCTTCTTTTTCCTTTTGTTTTTTTGCAAAAAGTTCATATTTTTTCCTTTGCTTTGCTTTTCTCTTTTCCTCTTTTCGTCTTTTTGCTTCTTATCTTTTCTTTTTTCTTTCTTCTTTTATAGTAACATTGCTATTAGTTTTAACATTTTCTAGATTCTCTTGTTTTTTCTTTTCTTTTTCTAATATTCTTCTTTGTTTCTCTTCTTCTTTTTTTATCTTTAACTCTTCTTTAGAAAGAATATCATTATTTTTTAATAATTTAACAGCAGCATTCTTTTTATTCTTCGTTTCTTCTATTCTATTAAGTTTTTCTTGTTTTCTTTGCTCTTTTTTAATTAATTTTCTTCTCTTTTCTTCTTCCCTTTTTTCTTTTCTTATTGTTGCATTTTTCTTTAGGGTTTCTAGTAATTTAGATATAAAAGATTTCTTTTCAGTTTCAACAGCTTCTTTTCTATCTATAAATTGTTTAATAGGTATAGTAGGAATGATACTTGTGTCTTCTTTTGAATTTTTAATAAGGATATGTTTTGCTTTATTTTTCCTTTTTTCTCTTTTTTCTTTTTTATCAGCTTTTTCTATTCTCCTTGAAATCATTTTTTCAAGTTTTAATCTTTCTTTTTCATATCTTATTCTTTCTTCTTTTAATTTTTCTTGTTCCTTATCTTTTTTATTACGCTCAAAAGAAACATTGTTATGTTCCTTTTTATTATCAGTATGTAATGGAATATTATTTTTATTAAATTCCATAGTATCACACCTCCGCGCAACCTCTATTACTATACAAAGTATAACATAAAACTTCAATTATTTAAACTTTTTTTTATTATTTTCATATAATATTTTGAGGAGGAATACTATGTATAATCAATATCCATTTAGTTCAATGTCTTATATGCCTTATAATTCAATAAGTAGTCCTACTACTAGTGGATTATTAGGTCTTGGTAAAAAAGCTTTCAATTGGAACGGATTTTTAGATAATGCACAAAGAACATTAAATGTAATAAATCAAGCAATGCCTATATATAATCAAGTAAAACCAATGTTTAGAAACATGGGAACAGTTTTTAAAGTAATTGGAGAATTAAATAGAGGAACAAGCACTAACACTAATAATGTAACAAGTAGTAATAGTAGTGCAACAAATAGTACTATTAATCAGAATAATGATCCACAATTTTTTGCATAAAAAAAGTTCTATTTTATAGAATTTTTTTCATTTAGTATTTATTTTTTTATTCAACAATTTAATTCTTTGCTTTATTTTAATTCTTCTTAAAATATTTTTCTTAGGAATAATAGATAACAATATCTTATTCCTTTTTATTTCTAATTTTAAATATTCAATATTTGTTTCAAATATTCCTATTTCTTTATCTACCTTTGAATATGTTTTTTTACCTCTTTTATATGAAGAAATTATATAATAAATATTTTTGTCTTTTACTAATAACTCTTTATCCAAATAAAATCCATTTTCAAGTAAAAACTTTCTTATTATTTCAGGATTAGAGTTTGATTGAATTACAAGTTTTTCTATGTTTTTTTTATTTTTTATTCCTTTAAGTATTTTTAATATGGTCATATATCCCATACCAGATATAATTATTGTATTTATATCATCTTCTTTATTTAATACCTCAAGTCCACTTCCACATCTTATTTCGACTTTATTACATCTGTATTTTTCAATATTTGCTCTAGCCATATTAAGAGCACTTTCACGAATGTCTGATGCATAATATTTTTTGTTATATTTATTAGATAGATAGATATCTAATAATGCATGATCACATCCAACATCTAAACTAATATCTTTTTTATCAATAAAACTAGATATTGCTTCTAATCTATTTGATAGTTTAATCATTTAAATAATCCTTTAGTTTTTTAGAACGTGATGGATGACGTAATTTCCTTAATGCTTTGGCTTCTATTTGTCTAATTCTTTCTCTTGTTACACCAAACATATTACCTACTTCCTCAAGTGTTCTACAAGTTCCATCTTCAAGTCCAAATCTTAATCTTAATACCTGTTCTTCTCTTTCTGTTAATGTAAGTAATACTTCAGCTATTTCATCTTTTAATTTAGAATTTATAGCATATTCTTCTGGACTCATATTACTTTCATCCTTAATAAAATCAGCAACACATGAATCCTCATCTTCTCTAGTTGGTTTTTCAAGAGATATTGGATCTACATCTATCTTTATTATTTCTCTTATTTTATCTACTGGAATATTCATTTTTGCTGCTATTTCTTCTTCTGTTGGTTCTCTATTAAGTTCAAGTGTAAGTTGTCTTTGTGCCCTTTTTAATTTATTTATTGTTTCTACCATATGTACTGGTACTCTTATTGTTTTTGCTTGATCTGCTATTGCTCTTGTTATAGCTTGTCTAATCCACCATGTAGCATATGTACTAAATTTATATCCCTTTGAAGCATCAAATTTATCTACTGCTTTCATAAGTCCCATATTTCCTTCTTGTATTAAATCAAGAAATGCAAGATTTCTACCCACGTACCTTTTGGCTATTGATACGACTAATCTTAGATTTGATTCCGCTAATTTATTTTTAGCTTCAACATCACCTTCTGCTACTCTCTTAGAAAGTTCAAGTTCTTCATCTAAAGATAACAAACTTATTTTTCCTATTTCTTTTAAATACATTCTAACTGGATCATTAATGCTTATTGTTTTTGGTATTGATAAATCATCTAATCCAACACCACTTCCTGATTCATCAGAAGTATCATCTACATCATCAGATACAACTTCTATACCCATATCATGAAATAAATTATATAATTCATCTAATGAATCACTATCCATTTCAAGGCCCTTTAAATTATCTGCTAGTTCTTCAAATGTTATATACCCTTTTTCTTTTCCTATTTTCATTAAAGCTTTTTTTCTTTCATCAAATGTTTTAATCTCATTCATATTATACACTCACTTTCAATTCTGATATTTCTTTTGCTATTTTTGCTTTTTTATCTGTATCTATTTCCTTTTTAAACTCTTGTGTTAAACTTTTAATTCTCTCTTTTACACTATAATCATTTAATAAGTTTATATAATCCATAATTTCTTCAAATGTGTAATTCTCACTTATATCCATAGTATCTATCATATTAAATGGTTTTATCAATTCTTCTTTATCACTTAAGTATGACAAGAAATCCGCAATACATAATTCTTTGTGTTTATTGAAGTAATATATTATTTCACTTGCTAAATATCTAAACTCCTTAGTAGGTAAATAGCACTTATTCTTTTCATATATGTTTATTACTTCTTTATATCTTAACATATAAAACAAAAGTCGTCTTTCTGCTTTTTCATACTTATTTAATGGTATTTCTTTTTTCTCTTTTTTTACTTCCTTTGGTTTTTTCTTAACCATTCCATTTATTGTTGCTACACTTATATTCGTTTCATCACTTAACCGTTTTATTGTTAATTCTCTTATTATTTTGTCATCTACAAACGACAATTCAAATATAACATCTTTAACATACTTTGATACTTCATCGCTACTATTAAAATTCGTATTTTTTTTATAATTATCTATTTTATAATCCAATAATGATTTAGGATTTAAAATATAATCTTCATATTTTTCTTTACCATATTTATTTATATATTCATCTGGATCTAAATTATCTGGCAATCTAACTATTTTTGGTACTATTCCAACTTTAGTGAGTTCCAAAGAGCATGACAGAGTTGCTTTATTACCTGCTTCATCACCATCAAAACATAATATTATATTTGTAGATAATTTTTTTAATATTTTTGCTTGTTCTTCAGTTACAGCTGTACCCATCATTGCAATTACATTTTTAATTCCTACTTTATAAAGTGCAATTACATCCATAAAACCCTCTACAACAATAGCACACTTCTTTTTCCTAATTTCCTCTTTTGCTCTATGATAATTATATATCAAACTACCTTTTTTAAATATTTCACTTTCTCTTGAATTAACATATTTAGAAGTATCCTTTTTATTATATATTCTTCCACTAAATCCAACTACTCTTCCTTCTAAATCCCATAAAGGAAACATAATTCTATCTAAGAATGTATCATGCAAGCCATTATCATTCTTTGAAGATATCCCAGAATCAATAAGCATTTTCTCATTAAAATTTTTCGCTAATAATATCTTAGTTAACTGGTTTTTTGTAGATAATCCAACTCCAAATTCATTTATTATTTCATCAGTAAATCCTCTATCTACTAAATACTTTTTTGCATTCAGTCCTTCTTTTGTCAGAAGATTATTGTGATAAAACTTACTAGAAATATCATATATTTCATACATTGAATCCGATATTGTATTTAATTTTTTTATTGGTTTTATAGTATCTATAAAAATTCCTACTTTATCAGCAACAATTTTTAAAGCTTCATAAAATGTTTTATTTTCGTAATCCATTATAAAATTAAATACATTTCCATGTGCCCCACATACAAAGCACGTATAAATTTGTTTTTCTGGAGATATGCTCATGCTAGGGTTATGATCATCATGAAATGGACATACTGCAAAATAATTTCTTCCTTTTTTTTCAACAGGAATGTATTCTGATATTATATCTACTATATTTACACTTCTTCTTATTTCACTTATTTTTTCTTCATTTATCTTCATAAAAACACCCTACACATATATTATTCTCTATAAAATGGACAAACTCCCCTAAAATTTATCAATTTTTTTAATTATTATATATTTTTTTTACTTTTTGTCAAAAAAAATCCGGTAAATACCGAATTTTAATTCCATTTTACTTTTTCATTTTTAATAACTAAATAATTTCTATCATCTTCTACTACATTTTGTTTTTTAAATTCTTCTACTGCTTTTTTCATATACTCATTTGCTTTTTCTTCTGTTTCTAGTGAATCATAAACATATTTTAATGCAAAACTATAATCTTTATTTTCATCTTTAAGATAACCAGCACTAACTGATTCATCAGTCATAGACCAAATTAATGTTTGACCTTTTTCATCCACTATACAACTAGCAGATACACCTGGATATGTTAAATCAATATAGTTTTCTTTAGTATACTTGATTTGAGAGCATGCATCTGAATTAGTTTTCTTATCATAATTATAAATCATCTGTAGTTCTTTAAAGTTACCACTTTTATCATATTTTACAATAAAATCCTCAGTATGATTAAAGTCATTATCATAATAATGATACTCATAAACTGATAAACTATTATCATCCTCTTTCTTAGTTTCATTTGCTTTGTTTTCGCATCCAGTAAACACAAATATAGTTAATAATAAACATAATCCTATTTTTAAATATTTATTCATATTTCCTCCTCCTATATGAGGATAACATACTTAAAAAAATAAATATAAATTAACTTAAATAATATATTTAATTTACATAATTTTACTTGTATAACATATTCCTGTTATACTTACTTTTGCATTTCCTTCGTTATCTATTTTTACAATACAATACTCATAATCTTTACTAATTATTTTTGCTACTTTATCACATGTTATTTCCATTTTGGATAATAAGTAAACTCCATTATTTCATCTTTTACTGGATGTTTAAATTTTAATTTATATGCCCATAGATGTATTTGAATACCTTCTTTATCTATTCCATATCTTTGATCTCCGTATATTGGATATCCATGGTGCGATAATTGAACTCTTATTTGATGATGTCTACCTGTAAGTAAGTTTATATCTATTAATGACATATTATTTCTATATTCTATTAAATTATATTCTAGTATTGCATATTTTCCTTTTTCGTCTATTTTTGATGTGTTTGTTTTTTCATTTTTTAATAGTTTGTCTTTTAGTATTTCATGTTCTTTTGTATGATTATGAGTAAGTGCAATATATCTTTTTTCTATACTTTTGTTTCTTATTTGTTCAGATAATCTTGATGCAGCTTTACTAGTTTTTGCAAATACCATTACTCCACCTACTGGTCTATCTAATCTATGTACTAGTCCTAGATATACATTACCTGGTTTATTATATTTTTCTTTAATATATTGTTTTATCATTGTAAGCATATCTAAATCTTTACTATTATCTTCTTGTACAGGAATATTACATTCTTTTATTACTACTATTATATGGTTATCTTCGTATAGTATTTGCATAATGATACCTCATATAATTTTGATTTTGAATTTAGTTTTAGTATTAGGTAAACTAAAAGTAATATTAATATAAAACTAAGTATTGATAGTACTATTTTATTCATTTTCCCACCTACCATATATTCCACACGGTAAAATTATACCTGTATTTTTTTCTTTTAAACCAATTTCTCCTGATGTAATAATACCTTTTTGTTTAATAAGTAATTTTAGTATGTTTTCTAATACTTTAGGTGATAAACCAGCTGTATAAGAGTTTATTAGAATAAATAATGGATTATCGCTTAGTATTTTTGTACATAAGTTAACTAGTTTAAATAAATCTGTTTCTATATCCCAAACTTCTTTATTTGCTCCTCTTCCATAACTAGGAGGATCCATTATAATGGCATCATATTTATTTCCTCTTCTTATTTCTCTTTCTACAAATTTAATTACATCATCTACTATATATCTAACGTTTTTATCACTTAAATTTGATGAATTAACATTTTCTTTAGCCCAATTAACCATTCCTTTTGAAGAATCTACATGACATACACTAGCACCTGCATAAAGACATGCCACTGTGGCACCTCCTGTATATGCAAAAAGATTTAATACTTTTATATTCCTTTTTGAATTTTTTATTTTATCTATCATATAATCCCAGTTAACTGCTTGTTCTGGAAAAATACCTGTATGTTTAAAACTCATTGGTTTAATATTAAAAGTTAATTCTTTGTATTTTATTTGCCAATTATCTTTTAATTTAGTTTTATATTCCCAATGTCCTCCACCTTTATTACTTCTATGATATATAGCATCATATTTACCAAACGATAAATCGTTACTCCATATTATTTGTGGATCTGGTCTTACTAGGGTATATTCTCCCCATTTTTCTTTTTTCATTCCGTCTTTTGTTAGTAATAATTCATAATCTAACCATTCATTTGCTATTTTCATTTTACACCTACTTTAATTCTTCTAATCTTACACTAACTAATTTAGACACACCTGATTCTTGCATAGTTATTCCGTATAATACTTTTGCATATTCCATGGTTTTCTTTTTGTGTGTAACTATTATAAATTGTGTTTTATCTTCCATTTTCTTAACAAATTTACCAAATATATCAACATTTGCTTCATCTAAAGGTGCTTCTACTTCATCTAATATGGAAAAAGGTACTGGTTTTACTCTTAATATTGCAAATAATAATGCAATTGCTGTTAATGCTTTTTCTCCTCCACTTAAAAGTGAAATAGATGTTAATTTTTTACCTGGTGGCAGTGCTTCTATTTCTATACCAGTTTCTAACATATCTTCTTCGTTAGTTAACTTTAATTTAGCATCTCCTCCATTAAATAATTCTTTAAATACATTTTTAAATTCTATTTGTATTTTATTAAATGTATTTAGAAATTCTCTTGACATAACTTCATCCATTTCTTTTATTATATCAACAAGTGTGTTTTCTGCTTTAAATAGATCATTCTTTTGATTATTTAAAAATTCATATCTTGTTTTTACTCTTTCATATTCTTCTATGGATCCTATATTAACTACACCTAAGTCATTAATCATTCTTTTTAATTCAAATACTTTCTTTCTTGCTATATCAGATGGAATAACAAGTACATAATCTCTTTTTGCTTTTTCATAAGTAATATTATATTCTTCATTTAATGTATTAAGTAAAGTATCTAACTTAACATCTAATTTTCCTAAATTTATTTCTAATTCTTTTAATTCACTTTGTTTTTTATAATATGCGTTACCACTTTCTTTATAATTATGTTCTAATTCATTTATTTCATCCTGCAATTCTTTTAAATCATTATTTAAATTATTAATTTCCAGTGTCAAATATTCTTTTTCTTTAATTGAATTATAATAATCATTTAAAATATTTTCTTCTTCACTACTAATATTATTATTTAAAATATTATCTGTGCTACTTATATTTTGGTTTATTTCATTTAATTTGCTATTTATATTAGTAAGTTCATTATTCTTAATATTCAAAATTTCATTTATGTAAATATTTTTTCTTTTAATTCCATCTAATTTATTATTAATATTATCGTATTTTTCGTTATTTAATAAAATATCTTTATTAATACTTTTTAATTCATTATCTATATTTATATTCTGATTTGTTAATTTTTCAAGTTCCATTTTATCTAAAATAATACTATTACTTTTTTTATTAACTCCACCTGTTAAACTTCCACCTACGTGTACTATTTCTCCTTCTAATGTAACTATTCTATATCTATATTGAAGTAATTTACCAATTTGATTAGCCGTTTTCATATTATCAGTTACGATAATATTACCTAATTGATTTAATATGATATTTTTGTATTTTAAATCATATGTTACTAAATTAGATGCGATATCTATAAATCCCTTATTGTCTTTTAAAATATTATATATATTGTTATCTATTGTTTTAGATGAAATAACATCAAGAGGAAAGAATGTTACTCTCCCTAGTGCATTTTGTTTTAAATATGTTATTGCATCTTCTGCACATTCAGTGTTTTCAGTTACAACGTATGAAGATGAATATCCGAGTGATACTTCTATTGCATTTGTATATTTATCAGTAGTATTTACTATATTACCAATCGCATCACAAATTCCTTTTAACTTAGGATTATTTAAAACTGATTTTACTGCAAAAGGAAAACCACTATTATTATCTATTGAATTTTCTAATATAGATATTTTATATTCATTACTAACTTTTATATTGCTTTTTTTGCTATATTCATTAGATAGATTATTTTTATTTATACTTATTAAAGATATCTCATTAGTTAACTTAGAAAGAATATCATCATTATTTTTCTTTTCAATATTTAAACTATTTATTTCATTTTCAAGTAATTCTTTTTGATTCTTTAGTTTTAGTTCTTCTTCTTTTAAAGACAAAATATTATTATGAAGTTTAACATCTTCTACTTCATATTTTTTTCTTTCAGATATTATATTCTTTTTTCCATTAAGTTGTTCTACTTTAGTTGTTATATTTATAAGTTCTGATTGTTTATCATATATCTTTTCATTCAATTTAGATAATTTTAACTTTTTCATAGATAAATCTGCATCAAAACTACTACTAGATGTGGATAATTCTACTAATTCTTTATTCAAAATATCTATTTTTGATTTACTATTTGTGTATTCAGTATTTATATTATCTAAATCACTAGCAATTAAAGAGATTTCTATATCTTCTAATTCTTTTTTATAAGATAAATATTTTTCTGCTTTTTCGCTTTGTTCTTTTAAAGGTAATACTTGTATTTCTAACTCATTTATTATGTCATTTATTCTATCAATATTATCATGAGTTTTATCTAACTTTTTAGTTGCTTCTTCTTTTCTTTTTTTGTATTTTAATACTCCTGCTGCACTTTCAAATATAATTCTTCTATCTTCTGGTTTTGTACTTAAAACATTTGAAATATCTCCTTGAGATATTATTGAAAAAGATTCTTTAGCACTACCGCTATCAATAAGTAATTCAGTTATATCTTTTAATCTTACTTTTTCATTGTTAATAAAATATTCGTTTTCTCCAGTTTTATAAATTGTTCTTTTTATTGAAACTTCTAAAAAATCTATTTTTAAAGAATGATCAGAATTATCAAATACTAAAGTAACAGATGCACTATTAGATGGATTTCTTGATTTACTTCCTTGGAATATAACATCAGTCATATTACCATCTCCTCTTAAAGATTTGATAGATTGTTCACCTAATACCCATCTTATAGCATCTACTATATTACTTTTTCCACTACCGTTAGGTCCAACTATACCAGTTATTCCTTTTTCTAAATCTAAAGTAATTTTATCTGCAAATGATTTAAATCCGTTTATTTTAATTTGTTTTAAATACATAAGTACACCTTCTAACATTAGAATTATACTATAAAACTGTTTTATAAACAAGAAAGAGAAATCTATTCTCCTAATTTTAATATATATGGATTATCACTTGTTCCATTTCCATTTATTACTTGTACATTATTTTTTAAATAGATTGTAGGAAAAAGAACGTATGTTCTTTTTTTTCTGCAAAATTAAGCAGGTATTAATTAAATATCTGCTTAAATATGTATACTATAGTTTTTAGAAATATTTTTAAATCGAAAAAGAAATTAATATTTTCTACGTATTCATAGTCATATTCTAACTTTTTTTTATGAGTAAATTCTACTCTACCACTTATTTGTGCATATCCTGTCATTCCAGGTCTTACAGTATGTCTTATTTTTTTATAACTACTTGGAAGTGGATCATCTACAATAAATGGTCTTGGTCCAATTAATGACATATCTCCTTTTAATACATTAAATAATTGTGGTATTTCATCTATTCCTATTTTTCTTATCAATCTACTTACTTTTGTTACCATTTTTGTTTTGTCATCCATTGTTTTAAATTTGTAAATGGTAAAGTTTTTTTCAAATAATCCAATTCTTTTTTGTTTGTAGATTGCATTACCAGTAAACTCTATTTTTGTTATTATATACATTATTATAAATAGTGGTAACAGTAAAATTATTAAAATTATTGAGATAATTATATCTAATAATCTTTTTATATATTTTTTATACATTAGCCCTCTTATTAAGAGCATCTTTTGCTGCCATTTGCTCTGCTTCTTTTTTTGTTTTTCCAATTCCTTTTCCGTAAATGATGTTTTCTACTACTACATTTACCTCGAATTCTTTATTATGTGATGGACCGCTTTCTTTTACCAATATGTATTCTAATGATTTTTTATTTGTTTGTACTAGTTCTTGTAATAAGGACTTATAATCGTTAAATATTTCCTCATTTTTCTTTATGGAATCAATTACTGTACTATATACAAACTCTTTTGCTTTTTCTATTCCTTGATCTATATAAAGTGCACCAACAAACGCCTCAAATACATCTGCTAGTATTGCCTTTTTACATCTTCCACCTGTTATTTCTTCTCCTTTTCCTAATTTTAAATATTCTCCGAAATTACAATTTAATGAATATTCATATAATGCATCTTCACATACGTGTGCTGCTCTTATTTTAGTCATTTCCCCTTCTTCTATGTGTTCGTTTTTATATAAATATTCACTAACTATGAAATCTAATACTTTATCCCCTAAGAATTCTAATCTCTCATAACTTTCAGTTCCTTTATTTTCATTACAGTATGATGTATGAGTAAATGCAGTTTCAAACAAATCTATATTATTTGCTTTTATTCTATATTTATCAAGTATTTTCATTCTATCACCCACTTACATTATATAATAATTTTTTAATATTAACAATCTTATAATTTCAAATGACTTTTTTCTAATTACATGGTAAAATAGTATTGGTGGTGAGTATGAAATATTTGCTTATTGGATTTATAAAGATATATCAATTAATACCTGGACCTTGGCATAAGATGTGTAGATATACTCCCACTTGTTCAGATTATTCTATTATTGCACTTAAGAGATTTGGTGCATTAAAGGGAAGTTTTTTAAGTATAAAAAGAATATTAAGGTGTGCCCCTTGGGGTGGTATGGGATATGATCCAGTACCAGAAAGGAAGATATGAAAAAAATTGTTTTAATGTTATGTACTTTTATTTTTGTAATTAGTTTGAGTGGTTGTAAGAAGGATAGTATGGAAGATATTACTATATATACTACTACTTATCCTGTTGAATATATTACTAGTAAATTATATGGAGAATATAGTAATGTTTCTAGTATTTATCCTAATGAAGTTATTAAACTTACTGATAAATTAATTAGAGATTATAGTACAGGTAATTTATTTGTTTATAATGGATTAAGTGATGAGAAGAGTTATGCTGTTAAAATGCTTAATAATAATAAGGATTTGATGATTGTAGATGCTACTATGGGTATGGAAATTGAAAATAGTATTGAAGAGTTATGGTTAAATCCTTCTAATTTCTTAATGCTTTGCTTGAATATTAGGAATGGTATGAAGGAATATATAACTAATTCGTTTTTGAGAAAGCAAATTGATGATGAATATGATGAACTTAAAATATCTATATCTGAACTTGATGCTGAAATTAAACTTATGGTTGAGAATGCACCTAATAATAATGTATTAGTATCAAATGATGTATTTAAGTATTTGGAAAAATATAATTTAAAAGTTTGGTCTTTTGAGGATAATGAAGCTTTAACTGATAAAGTTTTTGCTGACGTTAAGGAACTTGTTGATGATAAGGAAATTAAATATATAATTATGATGCCTAATGATAATTTGAGTGACAGAGTCGAAGAATTTGTTGATGACAATAGTATTGAAAAAATATATTTTGATCCTCTTACTACATTATCCAATGAGAATTCTAAGAATGGTAAAGATTATATTTCTGTTATGAAAGATAATATTGAATTATTAAAAAGAGAATTGTATGAAGAATAACAATTCTCTTTATTTTATTTTGATTCTACTATTAACTTTATAGCAGTTCTTTCCTCACCATCTATAACAATATCAGAAAAATCTGGTATACATACTAAATTTTTACCACTTGGTGCGACAAAAACTCTCGTTACTCTTAAAAAGAAGAGATAACTCTTTCAAAGGTAAATTATACCTTTTGTCTCCCTCAATTTTCATAAGATTAGAAACACAGTAAAGTGGCTAGTTTACTAATTAAACTTATATTATTTATTTTAAGACACTAACTATTATATTAACTATAAAGTTAGATTATTAGCTGATTCTCCAACATTAAAGGATGTCATGATGAAGAATATAAACATCCAGATAATCACTAATATTATAGATAATTGTTTTTTCATCTGTATCATTCTTTAATTTTTATGCTACATACTGTTTTATTATTAAAGATATTTTTTGTTCAGCTTTAGTAGTAGCAGTTACCTTGACATCAGTTGGCATTTTGCTAATAGCACCAGTTGATTCTACGGTACTGTCAATAATATATCCACCAGTTACAGATGTAGCTGTTATATTTTTGTAATCGTTATAATCGTAACGATAAGATGGCTCTACAGCAGCATTTATATCCCAACTAACATTTTGATTTGCATTAACAGTGAATGTTGGAGTTCTACCACTTGTTTTAGCATCTTGAGTGTAAGTTTCGCCGTTGTAAGTTAAGGTTAAATCTTTTTCATAATAAATGATAGCAGTTGCACTTTTTCCACCAGGTGTTTTAGCAGTTACCGTAATAGTAGCTCCATTAGAACAATTTTTAGGATTAGAAGAAACGCTAATCGCACCGGTATTTTCATTAATAGTCATACAATTCGTATCACTTAATGAATAAGTAACTTTTCCACTAGAATTTTCAACTGTAGCGGTAGCTGTAGCTGTTTTAATACCATTAACATGAAGAGTATCTCTACTTAAGGATAAAGATATTTTTTCTTCTTTCTTAGGTTCCGGTTTAGGTTCTGGTTTAGGTTCTGGTTTAGGTTCAGGTATTTTTTCCCACTTAGCATATAAAGTAGTATCTTCTTCTAGAAGAACATTATTATGTATTGGAGTTTCATTTATATCATACCATCCTTTAAAAGTATAACCAGCATATGTAGGATCTTTTGGAAGGATAAGTTCAACTCCTTTATTAATAGTAATAGAGTCGACAGTACTACCACCTTTAGAATCAAAAGTAATAGTAATTGTTTCAACTTTTCCTTCATAAAGAGCTTTTAGTTTAATATCCTTATCAATTTTAGTATTAAAGTCAAATGGTTTATCTGCTAAGACATCTTCTTTTTCTTTAACACCAACTACTTCATACCAAGCAATAAATAATTCTCCTAGATTTTCTTGATCTTTGATATCTTTTTTGTTAATGGTTTGATGATATTTAACTTTAACAATTTCTTCTTTGGTACCATTATTCAAATCAAAAGTGACATCAAACTTTCGATTGAAAAACCATAGTAAGAAAACAATTATAGCAATTAATAAAATACCAGATATAATAGCAATAATTTTTTTCTTATTTTTGTCTATTTTATTCATATATTATTCCTCCTTTAGTTTGTTATACTATAACAATTATAAAAATCCAAATATATTTATAATTTTTTTAAATGTACACTACAAAAAAAACTAGTTTACTCGTTTTTTAGCTTGTATTGTAAATAGTGTTGGTGAATAAAAATCACTACTTATCATAAGTTTACATTAATTCATTAGGAATATTATATATATTATTAGAACTATCAAAACCTACTATATAATTATTAGTTTCTAACTTTTTAATTTATTTTCTAACTAATATCTTTGGATATAAGACTATTAATCACTAGAACATTAAATGATTGAATAAAAAAATTTTTTATAATATAGTTGAACGAAAAAGAGGTAGTCCAACTATACCAAAAGTAACAAAAAAATAAAAGAAGCTATTTAGCTTCTACAATTAACTTAATTGCCGTACGTTCATCCCCATCAATTACAATATCTGTAAAAGCTGGAATACAAACTAAATTTTTACCAGATGGAGCCACAAACCCCCTTGCTATAGCTACTGCTTTTATTGCTTGATTTAGTGCCCCTGCACCTATAGATTGAATTTCAGCACTACCTTTATCCCTAAGTACATTTGCTAATGCTCCTGCTACTCTGTTAGGGTCTGACTTTGATGAAACTTTTAATGTTTCCATATTTATTGATTCCTCTCTTTCTACACTAAAATATATGCTGATATTTAAAAAAAAGAACTTTATTGTTCTTCTTTCTTATTTATAATATTATATAAAACAATCATAACTACACCAATTATAGTTAATAATATTCCTGGTATTAATAATGGATTTAGTAATACTTTAATAATTGGTTCTAAATTAAATGGTAAATTAACGTTTAATATATTAATTAGTAAACTTGGTAAAAAAATTGTGACTATGAGTGTTATTCCTGTTAACATAGTAGGTATACTTAAATATCTTAATGGTTTATAGAAACTCCAAGTTAATAATGAAATCAATAAATAGTTTATTATAATGAAACACATTATAAATATATACATATATTTACTTTGTATAAATTTTATAATAGATATTACTTTTTCATCTAAATTAATTTCCTCTTTATATTCAATATTTTCTTTTATTGCTGTATTTATTTCATTAGTTAGTTCATTTAATTCTTCATCACTAATTTTTATATCTATTGGTATTTCATTTATTATTTTTTTTAAATCTTCATTTGTTACTTCTATTAATTTTTCTTTCGTTATTATACTACTAATAGAATTACCTATTATGTTACCTACAAACTCTTTTAGTTTTTCATTTTTTAAAATTTCTTTACTTGTTTTTTCATCAATGCCAGATTCTTCTAATTTTTCTATTAGTAATTGTTCTATTGTTTTATTATTTTCTTCTTTTATTTTTATTTCACTTAAATCTATTTTCTTTATTGTTTTTACATAAAATTCTTTAGTTATAAACTTACTTGAAAACATTAAAAATAACATTATTAATAGTAAAAAATAATATATTGTTGAAAAAATTAGTGCAAAGAATTTACCTAAGCCATTTAAGAATTTCATAGTTTCACCTCTGTAATAAGGATAGCAAGAAAAAATAGAAAATACAAGTAATTATTTTCTATTTATTAAATATGCTTTGTATAAATTTTGATATAATGCAATAACTGTCATTTGACCTACTCCCCCTGGAACAGGTGTTATATAACTTGCTTTTTTAGATACATTTATAAAATCTACATCTCCTACTATTTTATCTTCAATTCTATTTATTCCAACATCTATAACTATTGCATTTTCTTTTATCATATCTTCAGTTATTAGGTTAACTTTTCCTACTGCTGAAATTAATATATCTGCTGATGCTGTTATTTCATCTAAATTTTTAGTTTTAGAGTGACATATAGTAACAGTTGCTCCTTTATTTAATAGTAATATTGATAATGGTTTACCAACTAAATTACTTTTTCCTACTATTACTACATGACGTCCTACTACATCTATTTCGTAATTATTTAATAATTCTATTATTCCTAGTGGTGTACATGGTATTAAACATTCTTCATTATGAAATAATAGTCCAGCGTTTGTATTAGTTAATCCATCTACATCTTTTGTACTTATTATTCTATTTTGAATAGTTTTTTCATTTAAGTGTTTTGGAATTGGCATTTGTACTAATATGCCATCTACATCATTATTGTTGTTTAATTCATCTATTTTATCTAATATTTCTTTTTCAGTACAATCTTCTTTAAATTTTATATGTTCAAATTTACAACCCAAATTTATAGCCGTCTTTTCTTTATTTTTTATATATATGTTACTAGCACTATCATTTCCTATTTGTATTACTGCTAAACTTGGTTTTATATTTTTTGTATCAATTTTATTTTTTAATTCATTAAGTAATTCTTTTTTTACTTTTGTTCCATCTAACAATGTCATAATATCACCATCCTAATTATAACAAAAAGAGATTACTTTTCCAACAATCTCTTTTCTAATTTTTCTTTTAAATCGTACACTTCCTTACATCCCATAAATACTATTACTGCATTATCATGTTTAAGTAATGGTTCAATACATTTTGTATCATTAATATCAATCAAGTTTTCTATACTACCTACTTTTAAGTGTTCTCCATTTTTTAAACGATTTACTATAAGCATTGGACTTACATTTGGATACTCTTCTTTTGTTTCTCTATCACTAAATATATCAGTTACGTATGCTTTATCTGCTACATTTAGTGCATCTGCAAATTCTCTATATAGCATCTCTGTTCTTGAAAATGTGTTTTCCAAAAATACTGCAACTAATTCTTTATCAGGATATTTTTGTCTAACTGCTTCTAGGGTTACTTTTACTTCTGTTGGATGATGTGCATAATCATCAATAGTTACAACATTTTTAATGAAATTTTCTTTGAATCTTCTTTTTGCACCTTTAAATGTTTTTATGCTATCATGTACTTCTTCCATATTAAGCCCTTCTAAATAACTAAATATTATTACACTTAGTGCATTAAGTATCATATGTTTTCCATATAAAGGCAAATCAAAGTGTCCAATTAATTCATCTTTATGATATACATCAAATGAACTTCCTTCTTTTGTTAATTCTATATTTTTTGCTGTCCATTCATTATTTTCATTGAATCCATAGAATATTAAATTTTTATCTGTTTTTAAACTTCTAACATTTTCATCATCACCACATGCGATTACATTCTTTTCACATTGTCTTAAAAATTCTTCATAAGTACTTTTCATGTCATCTAAATCTTTATAACAATCTACATGATCAAGTTCTATATTAGTCAATATTATATGTTTTGGATAATAGAATAAAAAATGTCTTTTATATTCACATGCCTCAAAGAAAAAATATTTATTTCTGCTATCTGCATGTCCGGTTCCATCACCTATTAAATAGTTAGCACCTACTAAATCATCAAAGACATGGGAGATAAGTGCAGTTGTTGTTGTTTTACCATGGCATCCACATATTGCAATACTTTCATAATTAAAGGCAAGTTCCCTTATCATTTCACAATATGTATAATGTTTTACACCTAATTCTAGTGTTCTTTTTACTTCTTCATTAGTTTCGTCAAATGCATTTCCTATTACAACTGTCATAAATTCGTTAATATTATTTTTATCAAACGGCATTATTTTTATATTTGCATCTCTTAAGGCATCTTCTGTAAATAAATGATGTACTACATCAGATCCCTCTACTTCATTTCCTAAATCATGCAATAAAAGTGCTAGTGCTGACATTCCTGACCCTTTTATTCCTATAAAATGATATTTCATATTATCACTCCTTTATAAACTATATGTTTAATTATACCACTATTTTATTGTTTATTGCAATTTTTCAATTTTTTTACTTATATTATCTTCTAAAGTACTCGGATTATCAAATATATATTCAAGCATTTTTACTGATTTTGCAAAATAATATCCATCAGCAACTCTTTCATCAAAGTTTATACCAAACTCACATATTTTTCTTATTTTTTTCTTTCCATCTCCATAAATTATTTCTTCGTTTTTTATTTCACCCATAGTAGTAAGTGATGAACATGTTCCAAAGTTAGCAATATTATGATATATTGCATCACAATTTATTGAACCTAGATTTGATACTATCATACTACTATAATATAAATTATCTTTTACTAATGAACTTGGTAAAAATCCATTTTTATCACACCATTTAAATAGTCCTACTATAGGTATTCTTATTATATTAGGAAGATGTCCTAATACATCAATAGCATCGTTAGCACCTTCTTTTTTTGCCTTTTTATTTCTAAACGAACTAACTTTTTCTTTAATTTTTTTACTTATTGTGTTTATATTATCATTTTCATTTATTGGTATCATAATCATAATTTCTTCACTAGAATCATCAAATGATAATTTTGCTACAAAACTTATAATTATTTCATTATGTTCATACACATGACGATTGGCAATAAATCTATTTAATTTCGGTCTATTATATAATACCTTTGCTATACCTGTTACAAATGCATGAAAGTATGTTATTTCACTATTTTCTTTTTTCTTTGATTCAATATATGTAACTAAATTAGTCACATCAATCTTCCTATTTATATAAACATCACTATCACATCTATCTGGTTTTAAATCTATAAGTATTTGTGATAATCCACTTATGTTCTTTACTCTTTTAGCATCCCTTCTCATATATCCTCCGAAGAAATTATATCAAAATAAATATTAAAAAGCCATAATAAAAAGCTATTATTTCTAATAACTTTATCCATTTAAATCAATTAACTCTTGATTTAATTCATTATATTTTTCATTTATTTTATTAGTTGGTGCAGTTTCTAATTTATACCAACCATTTCTAAACATTATATTAAACGTTTCTCTTTGCATTTCAATTAAAGTATCAAATATATTTTTATATTCATTGTAAAGATAATCATTGCTTGCTTCTGTAAGTACAACAGCATAATTTTTAACTTCTTCTTTTAAAATAGTTAGAAGCATATTCATATAATCTTTACAATTTAAATTTTTTCCTTTTGGTACTTCTACTTTAGTATTTTGTATTTTCTCACTATTCATTAGATCCTCCATTATTTAATATTGATAATATGCGTGTTAGTATGTTATAAAATTCATCACTTGCTTTTTTTAACATATTAGTTACGTCTTCTTCTTTTTTATTATTAAGTGCATTAAGAGTAAACTTATATGCATTATAAGACCAACTAAACATATCTGATAAATAATCTAGATCTTTTCCACTTATAATATTTGGTACATTTTCATACTCTATATTCATAAAATCCCTCCAAATATATAATTAACTTAAAATTAATATTTATACACTAAGTTTATCAAAATTGTACTTTTGTAAGAATTATTTAATTAGTTCATAGAATAATGATAGTAATACAATCTAATGCGATAAGTACTTTTTTTATTATTTAATTTGTTTTTACATTTCATAACAATCACTATTAGTTTTAAACCAAATATGTTATTGTTTAACTTATATCATTTATTATACCTAGATATATTAAGCAATATTCCCATTTCACATAATGTAATAAGTAAACTAGATCCTCCGTAAGAAAGGAATGGAAGGGTTACTCCCGTTATTGGTATTAATCCAACAACAACCATTAAATTTAGTAAAGCTTGAAATGATATTTGAAATATTATTCCGAAGGATAGATATTTTGAAAATAAATCTCTTGAATTAAGTGATATTTTTATTCCTCTATATATTATAGTTAAGAATAATGCTGATACAATTATTATACCTAGAAAACCAAGTTCTTCGCTTATTATTGAAAATATAAAATCTGTTTGTGGTTCGGGTAGATAGAAATGTTTTTGAATTGAATTACCAAGTCCAAGTCCAAGAAGTCCACCAGGTCCGATTGCAAATAAACTTTGTATGGCTTGAAAACCAGTTCCCAATGGATCTAACCATGGATTCAAGAATGATAATATTCTTTGAAATCTGTATGGTGCGATTATTATTAAAAGGGTTGCACCTATTACACCAAATATACCTAATATTAAAAAGAATTTCATATTCACGCCTGATATAAATAGTAAACCAATTATACTCATTACAAGAATTACACCTGTTCCAAAGTCTGGTTGTAACATTATTAAACCAAATGCGAATAGTGTTACTCCTAGTATTGGTAGTATACCTTTTTTTATGTTTTTGATATCTTTATTATTTTTATATGTAACTATTTTTTCCCATTTGTTATTTATTGTTTTATACCATTCTTTTAACATTTCTTTATACATTTCTATACTTCCGAATAATTCTATTCCTTTTTTATAATCTATGTTATTTTCTTCTAAGTATTTTTCGTTAGTAGGAGTTTGATTTGTTAATATGTTATCCAGTTTTTCTTTTATTTGGTCTTTACTAAATGGTTTTGCTATGTAATCTATAAATCCTTCGGACTTATATTTTTCTTCTGAACCAGCTACTGCATCTGCTGTAAGTGCAATAACTGGTGTATCAAAATTAGGTATCTGTTTTAATTCTTGTATACATTTTTCTCCATTCATAATAGGCATCATTATATCCATAAGAATCACATCATAGTAATTACCATTTTTTATTTTGTCTAAACATTCTTGTCCATTATAGCATTCATCTATGCTTTTAAAATTTAATGTTTCTATACTTCTCCTTGCTACTTTTATATTTAGTTTGTTATCATCTACGATAAGAATTGATTTGTTTTTATAATCTACATTTATATTTTCTTTTAGTTCTGTTTTTAATTCTTCTTTATCTTTATTCATTTTACTTATTTTCTGTGGAATAGTAACCATAAATATAGAACCACTTCCATATTGTGATGACACATTTATTTTCCCACCCATAAGTTCAACTAATTTTTTAGTTATTGCAAGTCCTAGTCCTGTACCTTCTGTTGTTGTATTTTTTTCTACATCTAATCGTTCAAATTTAGTAAATAATTTTTTTATATTTTCTTCTTTGATACCAATTCCTGAATCATGTACAGTAAGTATTATTGTTGATATATTATCTTTATTTATGCATTTTGCACTTACTTTTACAAACCCACTATTTGTATATTTTATAGCATTAGAAACTAGGTTGTTAATAATTTGTTTAATATGTGGTTTATCTCCTAATAATTCATATGGTATATCTGGTGCGATATCTACGCTAAAATCAATTGGTTTATCTTTAATTCTTATCTTATTTACTCTACATAATGTTTCAAGTTCTGTTTTGAAATCATAAGGTATTTCAATTATTTCTACTTTATTGCTTTCAATCTTATTAATATCCATTATATTACCAACTATTTCAAGAAGTGTATGTGATGCGGATACAATATCACTTAAATCATCTTTAATAGAATTAGGGCAATCTTCTCTTCCTTCTATATCTTCTGATAACCCGACTATTGCATTAAGTGGTGTCCTTATTTCATGACTCATACTACTTAAAAAATCGCTTTTTGCTCTATTTGCTTTTTCTGCGTGTTCTTTTGCCATATTTAATTCACTTATCATTTTTAAATCTGGATTTTCTATTGTGAAATACATAATAATAGTTGTATAAATTAATACTGATGTAAGTAAAAAGTATTGTGGATTTGTGCTTTGAAATATCATTGCCATAATACCAAAAGCTAACATAGTGTATAATGGTATTAGTTTTTTACTTGTTGCTTTTTTTATATTAAATAATAGTAATATAATCATTATAAAATCTGATATTCCAGCTGTTAAGTATACAATTACTGATGGTAAACCACTAGGTATTATTAGGTTATCTATTGTTTTAAATTCTAATTTGTTTATTATAATTAGAGTTATTATTAGTAAACCAATTCCTAAGTATATATATAAGAATTTTCTGAATTTTTGTTTTGAAATATTTAAAAGAATTGTTATAACGTAAAGCAAAAATAACAATATCCATGTTACATATGATATTAATATTAATTTATTTAATATTGCATATGTAAATGAAAAATGTTTTAATCCAAATTTTACAGTAAAGTAACATATGATTTCTAAAACTGGTATAATAAAACTATTTACAAGTAATGCTTGATAAAGATTTGTTTCAACAGTTTTTATATGTTCTTTACCAAAGAAAACAAACATTAATATTATAATGTTTATTAAAGAAATTATTGATACAACTATATTTTGTTCTGACATACTACCACCTACATAAGTATATCACAAAAGGACTATATTTTTTAAAATATAATCCTTATTTTTTAATTAAATTTTTTTCTTCTTCATTCAAAACAATTAAATCACTTTTATTATCAATAAATTCTAAGCTTTCTAATTCTAATTGTTTGAAATCTATTTTTGACATACCTGTTAAAGGTAATTCATCTCTAAAAATATATTTTTTTGGAATATTAAATTCTGGAAAACTACTAGAAATTAATTTTTCTATTTGTTCTTTTAGATTTTCTTTTGATATATTTTTACAATTATCAGATAATACAATATGTGCGACTGGAACAGTTTTTTCTTTTTCATCTGGCATTCCAACTATAGAACACTGTGATATTTCTTGCATAGAAACTAATAGGTTTTCTATATTACTTGGAAATAATTTATTACCTGATCTAACAATCATACGTTTTTTTCTTCCAATAACATAAACTCTTCCTGATTTGTCAATATAACCTAAATCTCCTGTTTCAATCCATCTTTTTCCATCTAAACCAACTTTTATGATTTCATTTGTAGCCCTTTCGTTATTATAATATCCCTTCATCATAGTTGGTGTGGATATTTTTATTTCTCCAATTTGATTTGTTTCTAGTTCATTATCTGAATCTACAATAGCAACATTATTTTTTACGTAAGGAATTCCAACACTTCCAAGTGAATAAGATTTTTCCATAGAATAACATGCTGCTGCAGAAACTTCGGTCATTCCATAACCTTGTTGTAATTTATACTTACATCCTCTATCTTTTAGATATTTATTTATTTCTGTTTCTTTTTCAACAGATAATGCATCACCACCTGAAATTGGTGATTTTAAATTAGATAAATCTGTATTAGAATACTTTTTATCTTTCATCATGTATTCCCATAAAATAGGACCACTTAGAACGTGGTTCGGCTTATATTTTGCCATTAATTTAGGGAAATCTTTTGCTTCAAACTTTGGTACTAATATTGTTTTAAAGCCAAGAACCAATGGATCATGAATCGCATTAACAATTGAATATGCAGAAAATGGTGGCAAAAAATTTAAAAATAAATCTTGTCTTTTTAAATTAAATTCTGAAATTATTTGTGTCATAGCCATTGTATTTAAATTTTCATTTGTTAATGTAACTCCTTTTGGTTCCCCTGTAGTTCCACCTGTATATAAAATAATTACTGGCTCATTAGTAGTAAACTTTTCATCTATTAATCCATTATATTTTTGGCCATTTAATATAAACTCATCCCATGATTTAATATCATTTCTTTTATTTCTTTTAAATTTTGTTAAAAGCTTTATTATTGGTGATGCGGATTGGAATGGAGAAACACTAACAATTTCTTTTATAGTAGTTTCATCTTTTATATCATATATTTTTTCTACAGCCATGTCTAATCCAATAAACATTTTTGATTTTGAATCATTTATTTTTTGTTTTATTTCCTCTTGTTTTAATCTTGGATCTATTGCATTAACACATGCACCTATTCTATTTAAAGCATATAAAATATATACCATTTCAGGTGTTGTTGCCATTGCCATAGTAACAATATCGCCTTTTTTAATGCCTAATTCTTTAAATGATTTAGCAACCATTTCTATATTTTTAAATAATTCTTTATAAGGTATATTATTACCTAAATATGATAAACAAATATCATCTAAATTATGTTTATTATTCTCATGTACATAGTCATATGCTTTCATTTGTGGTATTTCTTCATCAATAGCAGATTCTGGATAATATTTTAACCATGATTTATCGATTGATGGATAATTTGTTTGTGGTCCATATATTTTTCCTAGTGCAATATCTCTTAAATATTTATCTCTTTCTTTTGTTTCTAATTCATTTAATGTTTGTAACTTTTGTTTTAATAATTTTAAATCTTTAGTATTCATTTAAAATCCCCCTTTTTTTAGGTCATATTCTAGCATTTTTATTATGTTTTGTCAAATTTTTAAAAAATGGAAAATTTTTTTCTGAAGTGCAACAAAGTTACATTGAAAAGGACATATAAAAATATTACACTTATTATAAGTAAAATAAAGAAAGGTGTAATATATATATGTCTAAAGAAAATTATAAAGAAAAAAATAAAAAAAATCAATATCATCATTTAAATCGTGATCAAAGAGCTCAAATTGAAATATTA
>ERZ773192.1086-NODE-1086-length-29826-cov-7.101072_pt1 | contig 29826 bp, 28 predicted proteins | sample MGYA00581010_ERZ773192 | MGnify/ENA primary metagenome ERZ773192 (study PRJEB29015, sample SAMEA2737741) | human gut metagenome | biome: human gut; feature: human-associated habitat; material: faeces | place: China | collected 2012 ...
CCTCCGCAGCAAGCTTCATAGACGGGAAGGGGAGGATCGCCATGAAAAATAAATTTGCCGCTGCGGCGCTGTCCGTCGCTGCCGCATTCCTGTTGTGGCTCTATGTGATTACCACCGTCAGCCCCGGTTCAAAGCAGACCTATTACAATATTCCGCTGGTGCTGGGCAATGAATCGGTGCTGGCTGAGCGGGGACTGATGATTACTTATCAGTCCGCTTCCTCCGTCAACCTGGAGTTGTCCGGCAACCGTACCGACCTTGGTGATCTTGAATACCTGCTGAACTTCCACATAAGCGGTAATCTCCTCCTTGATCTCCGGAGAAAGCATGCCTTCCATAGCGCTCTTCACCTCCTCGATCGCATCGTAGATGATAGAGTACAAACGGATCTCTACACCTTCCTTCTCGGCGTTTCTACGTGCTTGCAAAGACGGACGAACTTGGAATCCGATAATGATAGCGTTCGAAGCCGCCGCCAAAACCACCGGCATTTGGGTTGAAGTTGGGGTCCACACCGGCAAAGCCGTAGGAATCGTAGCGGGAGCGCTTGTCCGCATCGGACAGCACTTCATAGGCCTCGCCTACCTCCTTGAACTTCTCCTCGGCAGTTTTGTCGCCGGGGTTCCGGTCAGGGTGGTATTTCATGGCCAGCTTTCTGTATGCTTTCTTTATATCATCGGCGCTGGCGCTCTTATCCACGCCCAGCACCTCATAGTAATCTCGTTTATTTTCTGCCATAACACATTCACCTCAAGCGATTTCAGTTGACAATTGACAGTTGACGGTTATGGAAATCCAACCGGAAAACAAAAATTTCGAAACGGATTCCTTTTTTGACCGGCATTGAAGATTTTCCTCTCATATTCCGGTTTCTGGCAACTTTTAACTGTCAACTGTCAACTCTCCTGCTGTATCGAAACAAGGGGCGGCGTATTTTCTGCCGCCCCTTGTGAAGTTTTTCTTAGTCCACGGTCTCGTAGTCGGCGTCAACCACGCCGTCGTCGCCGGGCTTATTGCCGGTCTGGCCGTCCTGAGGCTGGCCCTGCTGAGCGCCTGCCTGCTGGTACAGCTTCTCGGACACGGCATAGAAGGCCTTCTGGACCTCCTCGGTAGCGGCCTTGATGGCCTCCACATCGGTGCCCTTGTTGACTTCCTTCAGGTGGTCAACGGCGGACTGGATGGAAGCCTTCTCGGAAGCGTCGATCTTGTCGCCCAGCTCGTTCAGGGTCTTCTCGGTCTGGTAGACGGTCTGGTCGGCGGCGTTGTGGGTGTCCACTTCGTCCTTGCGGGCCTTATCCTCGGCGGCGTACTGCTCAGCCTCGTGAACGGCCTTGTCGATGTCTTCCTTGCTCAGGTTGGTGGAAGCGGTGATGGAGATGTTCTGCTCCTTGCCGGTGCCCAGATCCTTGGCGGAGACCTTCACGATGCCATTGGCGTCGATGTCGAAGGAAACCTCGATCTGAGGCACGCCCCGGGGTGCGGGAGCAATGCCGGTGAGCTGGAAGCGACCCAGCGTCTTATTGTAGGCAGCCATCTCACGCTCGCCCTGCAGGACGTGAACCTCAACGGAGGTCTGGCCGTCCGCAGCGGTGGAGAAGATCTGGCTCTTGTGGGTGGGGATGGTGGTGTTCCGGTCGATCAGACGGGTGAACACGCCGCCCATGGTCTCAATGCCCAGGGACAGAGGAGTGACATCCAGCAGCAGGATATCCTGCACGTCGCCGGTGAGCACGCCGCCCTGAATGGCAGCGCCAACGGCCACGCACTCGTCGGGGTTGATGCCCTTGAAGCCTTCCTTGCCGGTGATGGTCTTAACAGCATCCTGCACGGCGGGGATACGGGTGGAACCGCCAACCAGCAGCACCTTGTGAATGTCGGAAGCGCTCAGACCCGCGTCGGACATGGCCTGACGGACGGGCTTCATGGTGCGCTCCACCAGATCGGCGGTCAGCTCGTTGAACTTTGCCCGGGTGAGGGTCACGTCCAGATGCTTGGGGCCGGTGGCGTCGGCGGTGATATAGGGCAGGTTAATGTTGGTGGAAGTCACGCCGGACAGCTCGATCTTGGCCTTCTCGGCAGCTTCCTTCAGGCGCTGCATAGCGACCTTGTCCTTCGACAGATCGATGCCCTCCGCCTTCTTGAATTCGGCAACCAGATAGTCCATGATTCTCTGGTCGAAGTCGTCGCCGCCCAGATGGGTGTCGCCGGCAGTGGCCAGAACCTCGATGACGCCGTCGCCGATGTCCAGAATGGACACATCGAAGGTGCCGCCGCCAAGGTCATAAACCATGATCTTCTGCTCGGATTCCTTGTCGAGGCCGTAAGCCAGAGCGGCTGCGGTAGGCTCGTTGATGATACGCTTCACGTCAAGACCCGCGATCTTACCGGCGTCCTTCGTCGCCTGACGCTGTGCGTCGGAGAAGTAAGCGGGGACGGTGATGACGGCTTCGGTAACGCTCTGACCCAGATAAGCCTCGGCGTCCGCCTTCAGCTTCTGCAGGATCATGGCGCTGATCTCCTGGGGGGTGTAGCCCTTGCCGTCGATGGTGACGTGATAATTTTCACCCATGTGACGCTTGATGGAAGACACGGTGCGGTCAGCGTTGGTCACAGCCTGACGCTTTGCCACCTGACCGACCATACGCTCGCCGGTCTTGGAAAATGCAACAACAGAGGGGGTAGTACGGTTGCCTTCGGCGTTGGCGATGACAACAGGCTCGCCGCCTTCCAGAACAGCAACACAGGAATTGGTAGTACCAAGGTCGATACCGATAATCTTAGACATAATGTTTTCCTCCTAATATATTAAAGCTAAATTGTTTACGTTTTTAGTTTGCCACCTGCACCATGGCGAACCGGACGATCTTATCGCCCATTTTGAAGCCCTTCTGGAACACCTGCGTGATGACGTTTTCGTCATGCTCCTCGCTGTCCAGATGCATCACGGCGTTGTGCAGATTCGGGTCGAAGGTGTCGCCCACCTCGCCGAAAACCTCCACGCCGAGACCATTCAGGATCTTCAGCAGCTCCGTCATGGTCAGCTCCACGCCCTTTTTGTAGGCGGCGTCTTCCGTGGGCTGGTTCAGCGCGCGCTCCAGATTGTCGTAGATGGGAAGCATCTTCGTTACGGCGTCGGCCTTGCCGTTGCCGTAGGACTGCTCCTTTTCCTTCGTGGTGCGCTTGCGGAAATTATCATATTCCGCTGCCAGACGCAGCCGGGCGTCGTGCTCGGAATTGTATTTTTCCTCCCAGGGGTTGGCATCCTTCTGCTTCGGTTCCTCGGGAGTCTTCTCCTTCGGGGTTTCCTCCACAGGTTCCTGTGGTGTTTCCTCCGGGGTCTGCTTCTTTACTTCTTCTTTTTCCTTCTTTGCCACGTCTGTGACCTCCTGTCAATTTGCAGGGTGGGGGAAAATCTCCGCTTTTTGTGGTTCCGGGGATTTTCCCCAGCCCTGCCTGTTTGATTCTATCCTTCCTTCGACGGCTCCGGCAGCTTTGGCTGCTGGGGCTGCTCGGGCTTGCCGAACATCTTGCTCAGGCTCTCGGCGAAGTAGCTCAGGCGCGCCGTTACCTTTGCGTAATCCATCCGGGTGGGGCCGACCACGCCGATCATGCCCTGCATTCCGTCGCCGATGTCAAACTTGGTCATCACAACGGAGGTGTCCTTCAGCTCATCCGCCACGTTTTCGGGGCCTACCAGCACTTTCGTACCGTTGGCGCCCTCCATGACGGCGGGAAGGTTCGCCAGTGCCTCTTCGTCGATGGAATCCATCACCCGCTGGGCTTTGTCCACGTCCCGGTATTCCGGCAAACTCAACAGCCTTGCCTGACCGGTGACGGCCACTCTGGTGGAATCGCTGTTTTTCAGCGTCTCCTGGGTGAAGTCCAGAATCACCGGCACCAGACTTGCCGCCGCGCCCGCCGAACGCATGACCTTTTCCATCAGCTCGGCGGTGAAGTCCTCAAGGGGAATGTCCGTCATGCTGGCGTTCAGCACCGCGCTCAGGAGCTTCAGATCCGTTTCGCTGACGTTTACCGGCAGCTTGATGAGCTTGTTTACCACCTGCTCGCCGCCCAGCATCAGCACCAGAATGAAGCTTCCCTGTCCGGCCAGGATCAGGTCGAACCGCTTGACGCAGACGCTGCCATGCCGGGACGCTGCGGAGATGGCGGGAAGATCGGTGGCCTGAGATACCAGCTTTGCCACCTTTTCCACCATTTTATCCACCCGCTGCATCTTTTCCTCGATGGCGCTGCTGATAGACTTCGTTTCGTCAATGGACAGGCGGTAATCCATCATCAGTTCGTCAACGTACAGCCGGTAACCGGCGGCGGAGGGGATGCGGCCCGCGCTGGTGTGGGGCTGCTCCAGATAACCCATGGCGGTCAGCTCCGCCATTTCGTTGCGGATGGTCGCGGAGGAATACTTCATGTCCGGCAGCTCGGTAATGGCCTTGGAGCCCACCGGTTCCGCCGTGCGGATATACAAATCCACCACCGACCGCAGAACCTTCTTTTTCCGCTCTGTCAGTTCCATCGTATCCCTCCTTCTCACTTTATCTTTAGCACTCCATCTCTCTGAGTGCTAAGCACACTATACCGCAGAGTGCCAGAAATGTCAATAGGTTGTTTTTGAATTATTCTTGAACATTTTGGGGAATTGGGGCGAATCTGGAAAATCTTCCTTGCGTTTACCCCGGGAATCGCCTTCTGAATATGAAGTTCCCTTGAATTTTTCTTGAATTCTCCCTTCGGGGGTGGAAGTTTTCGTTTCTTTGTGCTATACTGTTCAATACTATATTATTGTGCGGGGGTCTGCCCCGAAACCGAATTTTGGAGAGAGAGCTTATGCTGGAATTATTGGCGCCCGCCGGGTCAATGGAGGCTCTGCGCGCGGCCGTTCAGAACGGCGCTGACGCCGTGTACCTCGGCTGCGGCGCGTTCAACGCGCGGCAAAGCGCGAAAAACTTTACTCCCCAGACGCTGGTGGAGGCCATTAAATACTGCCATGTCCGGGGCGTGCAGGTTCACCTGACCCTCAACACCCTCGTCTCCGACCGGGAGATGACCGAGGCGGCGGAGCTGATCCGCTATGCCGCGCAGAATAATATTGACGCCTTTATCGTGCAGGACTTAGGCGTGGTGCAGCTGTGCCGTCAGATCGCCCCCGGCGTTCCCATCCACGGCAGCACCCAGATGACCGTCCATTCTCTGCCCGGCGTGCTGCTGTGCGCCGCCATGGGTATCAAGCGGGTCGTCCTCAGCCGGGAGCTGAGCCGGGAGGAAATTCGCTACATCTGCGCCAACTCTCCCATTGAAATTGAAGTCTTCGTCCATGGCGCGCTGTGCATGTGCTATTCCGGCCAGTGCTATATGTCCGCCATGATCGGCGGCCGCTCCGGCAACCGGGGCCGCTGCGCCCAACCCTGCCGCCAGAGCTACGGCTACACCCACTGGCAGGAAAAATACCCCCTGAGTCTGAAAGACAACTGCCTGATTCCCTATCTGCGGGAATTGCAGGAAATGGGCGTGGTCTCTTTGAAGCTGGAAGGCCGGATGAAGCGGGCGGAATACGTGGCCACCGTCACCGCCGTCTACCGCAAGGCGCTGGACGAGATGACCGTCACCAAGCCCATGATGGACGCCCTGTACGCTGCCTTCAACCGTCAGGGCTTCACCGACGGCTACTATACAAGCAGGGTGGATACCAAAATGTTCGGCGTGCGGCAGGAGAACGACGACGACGGCAAATGGCTTCAGGCCGCCCGGCAATCCTATGAGGCAGGGGAGACCCCCCTTGTGGATATCCGCTTTCAGGCCATGGTCACCGTGGACGGCAGCTGCGTCATCGCCACCGACCCGGAGGGGCGGACATGCCGCTCCGACGGCCCCGTGCCGGAACGCGCCCAGAACATTTCCCTCACCGGGGCAATGCTCGCCCAGCGGGTCTCCAAGACCGGCGGCACGCCCTACCGGTGCGTGGAGGTGCGCACCCGGGTCGATCCCGGTCTCATTATCTCCGCTTCCGCCATCAACGCCATGCGCCGGGACGTGCTGAACCAGCTCACCGCCATCCGCGCCCGGCGGGAGGAACAGACCCTGCGCAAGCCCAAGCCCGTGCCGGAATACAAAGGCCCCTCGGGCCTGCCCGGCCTGACCATTCAGGTCACCTCCCGGGAGCAGCTGACCCCCATGCTGTTAGATCTGGAAACCACACTGCTGTACGTTCCCATCCACATCTTGCTCGCCGACGGGGAGCTTTGCGCCCGGCTGGTGCAGCGGGGACGAGTGGCGGCGGTGCTGCCCAGAATCGTCCACGACGGGGAGCTGCCCCGGATCAAAAAAGGGCTGGAAGTCCTCCGCGCCGCCGGTGTACGGGACGCGCTGGTGGGCAATCTCGGCCTGATTGCCCCCGTGCGGGAGGCAGGAATGCGGGTTCACGGGGATTTCGGCCTGAACATCTTCAACTCCGCCTCCATGAACGTCATGCGTTCTCTGGAAATGGCCTCCGCCACGGTGAGCTTTGAAATGACCCTGCCCCAGATTCGGGACATGAGCAAGGCGGTGAACGCCGAGCTGATCGCCTACGGGCGGCTGCCCCTGATGGTGACGGAGCACTGCCTCATCCACAACAAGACCAACGAATGCACCTGCCATCTGAAAGCCACCCGCCTGATCGACAAGACCGGCGCGGAGTTCCCGGTCATCCGGGACGGCGACAGCTGCCGCAGCGTACTGCTCAACGGCAAGAAGCTGAGCTGGCTCGACCGGCAGGACGATCTTGCGAAGCTTGGCTTATGGGCGACGCGGCTGTACTTCACCACGGAAAATTCCAAGGAAGTTGACCGCGTGCTGAACGATTACATGAACCCCGAACCCCTCGACCCCGGCGCGTGTACCCGGGGACTGTACTTACGGGGTGTGGAATAAAATCCCTCCGCATCGAAAGGAGAACCTTATGCAGCTCATTCTCGCTTCCGCCTCGCCCCGGCGAAAGGCGCTTCTGTCCCTCTTTGGGATTCCCTTCACCGTCCGGGCGGCGGACATTGACGAAACCATGGACCCCGAAAAGCCGCCCTTTGACGAAGTTGCCCGGGTCAGCCGGTCAAAGGCGCTGGCCGTCAGCCGGGGAGAAGAAGACATCGTCATTGCGGCGGACACCATCGTAGTCTGTCAGGGAAGGGTGCTGGGCAAGCCCCGCAGTGAGGCGGAAGCAGCGTCTATGCTCCGGCTTCTCTCCGGGCGGGATCATCAGGTGATGACCGGCTGCACCATCCTGTATGGGGACAGGGTTGGGACCTTTACTGAGGTGACGAACCTGCATTTCCGTCCCCTCAGCGAGAAGGAGATTCAGAAATACGTCCAGAGCGGCGAACCCATGGACAAGGCCGGTGCTTATGGCATTCAGGGCGGTGCGGCGCTGTTCTGCGAAAAGCTGGAGGGCGACTATTATAATGTAATGGGACTTCCCGTGTGCCGGCTGTATGAGACCCTTTGCCGCACGGTGCCGGAAGTGATGGAGGATACCATATGAGAAATCTGTTCAGTACCAAAGTGAAGATCATTCTGGTGGTGGCCGCGCTGCTGACGGCGGCGCTTGCCATCTACAGCGGCATTTCCAACCAGAGCCTTCCCAGCGTGATCGTGCAGGGCGTTCTCGCCCCCTTCCGCGCCGCGGGCACCACCCTGACCAACACGGCGGAAAAATACTACAGCTATATGTTCCGCTACGAGGCTCTGGACGCGGAAAACAAGGTGCTGGAAGAACGCATCGCCCAGATGGAGGACGTCGCCCGTCAGGCCGACTCCGTTTCCCGTGAAAACGAGCGTCTGCGCAAGCTGCTGGAGCTGAAAGCCACCAACGAGGACTACAAGCTGGTGGACGCCTATATCATCGGCTGGAGCTCCTCGGACTGGGAGAGCACCTTCACCATCAACCGTGGCTCCAACGCGGGCATCCGGGAGAATCTGTGTGCCATCACCGCCAACGGCGAAGTGGTGGGTCTGGTAACGGAGGTGGGCGTCAACTACGCCGTCGTCAAGACCGTTCTGGACTCCACCTTGGAAATTTCCGGCACCATCGCCACGTCCGGCTATAACGGCATGGTCAAGGGCGGCTACACCAGCGGCAACGACACATTGCTCCAAATGAACTACCTGCCCTCCGACTCCATCATCCGCAATAAGGATCAGGTGGTGACCTCCGGTTCCACGGTGTACCCCCGTGGCCTGATCATCGGCTCCGTGGTGGACGCGGGCTATGAGGAAACGGGCGTTGCCAAATTCGCCCTCCTGGACCCCGCCGCGGACATTAACTCTTTGGAGCAGGTCTTCATCATCACCCAGTACACCACCGAGGTCGTGACCACCCCCGGCACGTCCACAGGTTCCGAGACTGCCACCGCCCCGTCCGAAACCGCCGCCACCACCCAACCGACCACCCCCGTGGGCTGAGGACGCGCCATGGCAAGAAGAAAACTGTCCAAGCAGTCGGAATTCAAGCCCGACCCCCGGCAAGACAGCCTTTCCGGGCTGTTCCACGTGACCCAGCTGCAAAAGCAGCGGATGCTGAAATGGACGCTGTATGTGCTGACGGGTATCCTGCTCCTGACCATTCAGGACGTTATCATGAGCCGCGTCAGCATCTTCGGTGCGACCACCGATCTGCCGGTGGTGTACATTCTGCTGATCACGGTCATTGAGGGCGTGGATGTGGGAAGTCTGTTCGTCCTTTTTGCGTCCACCATTTACTACTTTTCCGGCTCCGCGCCGGGGCCTTACTGCATTGGCCTATTATGCGCCGTCGGGATCATCGCTACGCTGCTGCGGCAGGCCTACCTGCGGCGCACGAAAGCTTCCATCGTCATCTGCGCCGGTATCGCGCTGACAATTTACGAGATGGGTCTGTTCGTCGTGGGCATCGGCCTTGGGCTGACACGGTGGGACCGGGTGTTCTCCTTCCTGATCACCGCCGGCTACAGCTTCGGCGTTATGGTCCTGCTGTACCCGCTTATCAATAAAATTGGCCTTATTGGAGGAACCACATGGAAAGAATAAGCCGATTTCGCGCTATCCTGCTTTTAATTCTGTTTATTACGATTCTGGCGCTGTTCGCCTTGAAGCTCTTTGATCTTCAGATCATCAAGACCAACGGCAACACCGACAACATCGCGAAATACACCACCGTTACCACCGTCCGTGCCGCCCGCGGCGATATCCTTGACCGCAACGGCAACGTTCTGGTGGGCAACCGCGCCAGTTATGATCTGGTGTTCAACCACTACGTTATCGAGTCCTACGGCCAGACCAACGAGGCGCTGTACTCCCTTGTGCAGAAATGCCGGGAGCTGAATCTCAGCTATAACGACCATTTCCCCGTGAGCAAGACCCGCCCCTTTGAGTATACTCTGAACGATTTTGCCACCTCCTGGCAGAACCACTTCCAGAGCTTCATGGTTGACCGGTCGCTGGACTCGGACATCACCGCGCCGCTGCTCATTGAGAAGCTGCGGGAACGCTATAAGATTCCCGAAGGCTGGTCGGACGAGGACGCCCGCGCCGTCATCGGTATGCGCTACGAATTCGATCTTCGCGGTATTTCCAAGCTGCCTACCTACACCTTTATTCAGGACATCTCCGACGAGAACCTGTCCGCCATTCTGGAGCTGAACACCCCCGGCCTGATGGTGGAATCCTCCACCGTCCGGGAATACCATACCAAGTACGCTGCCCACATTCTTGGCTACATGGGCGGCATGGACGCCGCCGACTGGGAAAAATACGAGAAGGAAGGCTACTCCATGGACGCCTACATCGGCCAGTCCGGCTTTGAGGAAGCCTTCGAGGATTACCTCCACGGCATCGACGGCCAGCGTGTGGACGTGGTTTCCAAGGACGGCACCATCGTCGAGCAGTTCTGGCGCGTCAACCAGAAGACCGGCGAGGTCTACACCCCCGTGGCCGGAAACAACGTGGAGACCACCATTGACTTGGAGCTTCAGGGCATTGCCGAGGACTCTCTTGCCAACATCATGAAGGAGCTGACCGACCCGGAGAAGAACACCTCCAAGGATGAGAGTAACGGCCTGGACGCGGAGGGCGCGGCGGTCATCGTCATGAAGGTCAAGACCGGCGAGATTCTGGCCTGTGCCAGCTATCCCACCTATAACCTCGCCACCATGAACCAGGACTGGGCCGAGATCGAGGCCGACCCCTTGAAGCCTTTCTTCAACCGCGCCTTCGGCGCCAACTATGCCCCCGGCTCCACCTTCAAGATGTGTACCCTGGTTGCCGCCATGGAGCATCGCAGTACGAACCCGAAAAGTGAATATTTCGGCAGATACCTGTACCTCCCCGGCGAGATCATCCGGGATCAGGGTGTCTTCACCAAGTACGCGGGCTTCTCTCCCACATGCCTGATCTGGACATCCAACCCCGGCGTGACCCACGGCGAGCTGACCGCTCAGCGGGCACTGGAGGTGTCGTGTAACTACTTCTTCTATGAGTTGGGCAGCCGTATGACCATCGAGATGCTGAACGAAACCGCCAATGGTCTGGGTCTGGGCGTTCCTACCGGCATTGAGCTGACGGAAAAGGTCGGCTGGGTCACGGATGAAGCCAGTAAGAAGGCCGCTTACGGCGAGACCGGCGTCAACTCCCAGATCACCGCAGGCGACCGTGTTCTGGCCGCCATCGGACAGGCCGAAAACCGGTTCAGCCCCTTGCAGCTGTGCGTTTACGCTTCCACTCTGGCCAACAAGGGCACCCGGATGAAGGCCACCTTCTTAAGCCGCGTGGTCGCCTCCGACTACAGCAGCCTCATCAAGGAAAATTCTCCCGAGATCATGAGCCAGATGGAAATTGCTTCCACCACCTACAATACCTACATTGAAGGTATGCGTCTGGTCATCGCTGGAGGCGAGGGTACCGCCCGTTCCCACTTCGGCGGCCCCAAGGATCTGGACACCTTCCCCGTCGCGGTGTGCGGCAAGACCGGTACTGCTCAGCACTCCTCCGGCGGCTCTGACCATGGCGCGTTCATCTGCTTCGCCCCCATGGAAGACCCGGAGATCGCCGTAGCCGTCTACGGCGAAAAGGCCGCCCACGGCGCGACCCTCGCCGCCGTGGCTGAGGATGTTCTGCGTGCTTACTTCGCCATGGAATCCGCCAGCGAAGTCAACTCCTTTGAAAATCAGGCGTCGTAAGCTCCGTCGTCATACAGTCAACGGACACAGCAGGATAACCTGCTGTGTCTGTTTTTTATAAGCACCCCTTGCCTCTCCCTTTGGGAGAGGTGGACGAGCGCAGCGAGGACGGAGAGGGGAAACTAGGATACAATGCCCTCTCAGTCACCTTCGGTGACAGCTCTCCCAAAGGGAGAGCCAAGGGGTGTACCTTTTATTTCAGCACCACCGGAAAACTGGTATAGGTCTTTCCCGGCTTCAGGTTCACACCCCGGAGCTTCACCAGCTCCGAAACCGTGACAATTTCGTAGCCCTGATCTTTCAGCACGTCCACAATGTCCAGCGCCGCCTGCACCGAGCTGACCGTCATGTCGTGGAGCAGGACAATATCCCCGTCCTTCACGTTTTTCAGCACCGCCCGCTCCACCGCTGCCGTGTCGGAGGTCGCCCAGTCCCGGGGGTCTACCGACCAGCTGAGGATTGCCAGCTGCCGCGCCTCGGCCACCTGCCGAACGGCATCGCTGCAGCAGCCTCCCGGCGGCCGGAGAAACACCGGCTCGCACCCCTCGGGCAGCAGCGCCTGCGTGTCCATGATTTCGGACGCCACCGTGCGGCGGCTCATTTCCTTCATGTTTTTGTGGGTGTAGCCGTGGTAGCCGATCTCGTGACCTTCGTCGAAAATCCGCTGGGTGATGTCCGGGTAATCCTTGATCCGGTAGCCGCACAGCAGAAACGTGGCCTTCACCTCCCGCTCCCACAGTCCGTCCAGAAGCCGGCGGGTATACCGCCCGGACGGCCCGTCGTCAAAGGTCAGCGCCACATATTTTGTCGTTTCCGCCGCGTCTACGGGAATCACGAGCAGACTCAGCACCGCAAGAACCGCCAGAAACCGCCGCATCATACCACCTCCGTCATTTTTTATGTTCCGTCCCAGCGCCCCCATATCCGCAATTTTGATTTGACGTAGCGGCAAAAATGCGGTATACTATAAGGTGGAGGGTTGCGGAATGGATTTGATTTGCCCAATTTGCGGAAGCAAACTGAATACGTTTGACAAATCCCTCGTCTGCTCCGGGCATCACTGTTTCGACATTGCCCGGCAGGGCTATGTGAACCTGCTGACCGTTCAGCAGAAGCACTCCCTGCACCCGGGGGACACCCGTGAGCAGGTTCTTTCCCGCCGCGCCTTTCTGGAAGCGGGGTACTACGCCCCCATCGCCGAAGCCCTGATCGCTGTTGCGAAAGAGTTAATGGTTAACTCAAATGAGATAAGACCGTCCGGCGAGCTTCTGGACGTGGGCTGCGGGGAAGGGTATTACTCCGCACGGCTGGCCGGGGCGCTTGGAATGCACCTCACGGGAATGGACATCTCCCGGGAGGCTGTCCGCTGTGCCGCCGGAAAATACAAGAACGGCCTGTGGCTCTGCGCCACCGCGTCCCACATTCCCGTGGCCGACCACTCATGCCGTTTGCTCACCAGTCTGTTTGCCCTGACCATGCCGGAGGAATTCAAGCGAGTTCTGCGGCCGGAGGGATACTTTTTTCAGGTTCTGGCGGCGGAAGACCATCTGCTTGGACTGAAATCCATCATTTACGACCATCTTATCGAAAAATCCAAGGACACCGTCCCGGACGTGCCGGGCTTCACCCTTGTGAAATCCGTCCCCATCCGGTTCACCTTCACCGTGGAAGGGGAGCAGGTGGAAAATCTTCTTTCCATGACGCCCCACGTTTTCCGCATTGGCAAAGACGGCGCTCAGCGCCTGCGGGAAACCAGGTCCCTGACGGACACCGCCAGCTGCGTCTTAAATGTGTTCCGTCCTGTAGGGAACCTCTGATGAAATCGTCTTCGGCCGAGCAACGGATCTTTTCCTCTATCCGCGCAGTTTCAAAAGCGGGAAATACATACAGTATTCCTCCGCTTTCGAAACTTTCGGCTAGAGAAAAATCTCTCGCTGTCGGCTCTCGCCGATTCCATCAGAGCTTCCCTAATAACATTCCCTTACCGGGTGGATGTATGTCTGGAAAAAAGTCGAAAATGCGTATCCGGCTGCCAGAATTGCCGATATTATAAATTTAATGGAGTAGCTATATGCTGGATAAACTACAGGCCATCTGCAATAAATACGAAGAGCTTTCCGCCAAGTCCGAGCAGCCGGATTTTTACGCCGACCCCCAGAAGGCGGCGAAGCTGCTCCGGGAAAAGAACGATCTGGAGCCCATTGTGGAAGCCTTTCACGCCTACAATCAGGCGCAGCAGGACATGGCGGACGCCCAGGAGCTGATGGCGGACCCGGAAATGAAGGAGCTTTGTCAGGAAACCTACGCCGCTGCCAAGGCGCAGAAGGAAGCCCTCGCCGAAAAAATCCAGATTCTGCTTCTTCCCAAAGACCCCAATGACGAAAAAAATGTCATCATGGAGATCCGCGGCGGCGTCGGCGGCGAGGAAAGCGCCCTGTTTGCCCACAGTTTGCTGCGGATGTACTCCATGTACGCCGCGAAAATGGGCTGGAGCATTGAGCTGATGAACCTGAACGAAACGGAGCTTGGGGGCGTCAAAGAGGCGGACTTCATCGTCAGCGGCCGGGGCGCGTACTCAAGGCTCAAATATGAGTCCGGCGTCCACCGTGTGCAGCGGGTTCCCGAAACGGAATCCGGCGGCCGTGTCCACACCTCCACCGCAACCGTCGCGGTTCTGCCGGAGATGGAGGAAGTGGACGTGCAGATCAACCCCGCCGACATCGAAATGCAGGTCTACCGTTCCAGCGGCGCGGGCGGCCAGCACATCAACAAGACCTCCTCCGCCGTGCGGCTGATCCACAAGCCCACGGGCATCGTGGTCGCCTGTCAGGAGGAGCGGAGCCAGATCCAGAACCGGGAGAAATGTATGCGGATGCTGGCCAGCAAGCTCTACGAAATGGAGCAGGAGCGTCTGGACAGCGAAGTCACCGGTCTGCGCCGCAGTCAGGTAGGAACGGGAATGCGCAACGAGCGCATTCGCACCTATAATTTCCCACAGGGCCGTGTCACCGACCATCGGGTTGGGCTGACCCTGTACCGCATTGATGCGATCATGGACGGTGACTTAGACGAGATCATCAACGCCCTCGCCACCGCCGATCAGGCGGAGAAACTGAAAAACGCCCATCAATAAGGAAGATTCACATGGAATTTATCACAAACTCCCCGGAGGAAACGGAGAAAATCGGCGCGGCGATAGGGAAGATCATCCCCGCCGGGACGGTTCTTGCCTACCGGGGCGACCTTGGGGCGGGGAAGACCGCCTTCACCCGGGGACTTGCCCGTGGGCTTGGCTTCACGGAAGCCGTCACCAGCCCGACCTACACCATCGTCAACGAATATCTTGGCGGGCGGCTCCCCCTGTTTCATTTTGATATGTACCGGCTTTCCTCTGCCGACGACCTGTTCGACATCGGCTGGGAGGACTATCTCGACCGGGGCGGCGTGTGCGCCGTGGAGTGGAGCGAGAATGTGACCGAGGCCATGGAGGGCGCAGTCGGCGTCACCATCGACGTTCTGGGAGAGAACACCCGGCGGATCACCATTTCGGGAGGGGATTTTCTTGCTGATCTTAGCCTTTGAAACCAGCGCGAAAGCCGCCTCCGCGGCGCTGCTGGAGGACGGAAAGCTTCTGGCGGAAAGCTATCAGAACACCGGCCTGACCCACAGCCAGACCCTGATGGTCATGGCGGAAAATCTGCTGCATCAATGCGGCAAAACTGTTAACGACGTAAACGCGGTGGCCGTGGCCGCAGGCCCCGGCTCCTTTACCGGCGTGCGCATCGGCGTCGCCGCCGCAAAGGGTTTCGCATGGGGCAGGGAAGTGCCGTGTTATGGCGTCAGCACGCTGGAAGCCATGGCGCTTTCCCTGGGCGCATATCAGGGTTACGTATGTCCCGTGATGGATGCCCGGCGGAGTCAGGTGTATAATGCGCTGTTTTATGTCAACCACGGCAGTCTCAAAAGGGTCACCGAAGACCGCGCCATTGCCTTGGCGCAGCTGAAGCAGGAACTTGCACACCTGACGGAACCTGTGTTTCTGGTAGGGGACGGCAGCGTCCTTACTTACAAGACCCTTTCCGGGGATGTCCCCAACCTCATTATGCCTCCGGAACACCGGATGCACCAGCGCGCCGCAGGGGTCGCCCTTCTGGCCGCGCAAAAACAAGCCGCCGGAGAGACCGGCGACGGCGCCGCTCTGACCCCCAACTACCTGCGCCTGAGTCAGGCGGAACGGGAACGTCTCGAGCGGGAACAGCAAAATTCATAAATCCGGGGCCGATTCATTCAACCCTGTAAATAGAAGGAGAAATATCATGGCAAACGTACACGTCCTCGATCATCCCCTGATCCAGCATAAGCTGGCCATTCTGCGCAACAAGAAGACCTCCGTTAAGGAATTCCGCGAGCTGGTCGGCGAAATTGCCGGTCTGATGTGCTATGAGGCCACCCGCAACCTGCCCACCCGGGAGGTAGAGGTGCAGACCCCCGTCGCCACTGCCAAGTGCCGGATGCTGTCCGGCAAGAAGCTGGCCATCGTCCCCGTCCTTCGCGCCGGCCTCGGCATGGTGGACAACATGGTGGAACTGATCCCCTCCGCAAAAATCGGTCACATCGGCCTGTACCGCGACCCTGAGACCCACAAGCCTGTGGAATACTACTGCAAGCTGCCTGAGGACATCTCCAACCGGGTGGTTTACGTGGTCGATCCCATGCTGGCAACCGGCGGCAGCGCCGTCGCGGCCATCGATTTTCTGAAAAAGCACGGCTGCCGGAACATCATCATGATGAACATCATCGGCTGCCCCGAGGGCATCAAGGCCGTTCAGGAAGCCCACCCCGACGTGGAAATCTTCCTGGCCGCCGTTGACGAGAAGCTCAACGAGCACGCCTACATTGTCCCCGGTCTGGGCGACGCGGGCGACCGGATTTTCGGTACAAAGTAAAAATAGTCAGGAAAAATGTGCATTTCCAAAAGGAAATGCACATTTTTTTGCGTTAAAATCTTTACTTTAACCGTTTTTCCAGCGTTGCGGCGTTGAGCGCCGTCAGATGTACGCGGGAAAAGCCGTATTCCGCCGTCAGGATGAAGGACTTGGGCAGATCGTCGCAGGGGATGACCTCACCCTCCCGCTCCGCCCGGTTCAGAAACTCCCGGGTGCGCTTGGAGGTGGATGTGTTGTCCAGATCAAAAATGCCGATGATGCTCCTGTCCCGGACAGCCATGTCGTTGCCGATGGATAAAAACATATTTTCCTCCTATGGTAACATCGGGCGGCAATTTTGCCGCCCGATGATCTTTCATTTACGCTTTTTCCACTCGCTGACTGCCAGCTCGTCGCAACGGTTGTTCTTCGGGTTCTCCGCGTGCCCCTTGACCCAGTGGTAATGCACGTCGTGCTTCTGCGTCAGGGTCAGTAAGATTTCCCAAAGGTCGGAATTCAGGGCGGGCTTTTTGTCGGATTTGACCCAGCCGCGCTTTTTCCAGCCCCACGCCCAGCCTTTCTCCAGCGCGTCGATGACGTATTTGCTGTCGCTGTACAGCTCCACGGTGCAGGGTTCTTTCAGCGCCTGCAAGCCCCGGATGACCGCCGTCAGCTCCATGCGGTTGTTGGTGGTGCTGTCTTCCCCGCCGGAAAGCTCCTTTTCCACGCCGTTGTATTCCAGAATGGCGCCCCAGCCGCCGGGGCCGGGATTGCCGGAACAGGCGCCGTCAGTGTACAGAGTCACGGTTTTCATGCCTGTTCTCCGGTCTCTTCCTCGTCCATCTTTTCCACACGCTCCAAAGAGACCACCTGATTGCCGTCGTCAATGCGCATGACAATGACGCCCTGAACGTCCCGCTTGTAGACGTTGATGGAGGACGCGGGAATGCGGATGATGACGCCGCCGTTTTCGATGAGCATAACATCGTCACTCTCGCTCACCACACGGCAGCCGGCCACATTGCCGGTCTTGGGGGTGATGTTATAGTTCTTTAGGCCCTTGCCGCCCCGGCTTTGCGCCTGCTTTTCCCCGTTGGGGCCGGTGCGCAGGTACTCCGTCAGAGCGGTGCGCTTGCCGTAGCCGTTCTGGGTGACGGTGAGCAGGGTCTTGCCCTCCTCGGCCTTCTCCGCGCCGACTACATAGTCTCCTTCGGTTAACATAATACCGCGAACGCCCGCCGCGTCACGACCCATGCACCGCACGTCGTTCTCGTTAAAGCAGATGGCGTAGCCAAAGGCCGTGGCAAGCACGATGTCGTCGTCGCCGTTTGTGCGGATGACGTTGATCAGGTGGTCGTCCTCATCCAGGGTGATGGCGCGGATGCCCGCCTTGCGGTTGGTTTTCAGGGAGACGAAGGGGATGCGCTTGACGGTGCCCTTCCGGGTGACCATCATCAGGAACTCATTTTCGTCAAACTCCCGTGTAATTACCATAGCGGTGACGGACTCGCCGGGATTCAGGGGCAGCACATTGACAATGGCAGTGCCCCGGGCAGTGCGGCCTGCCTCGGGAATCTGGTAACCCTTGCGGTGATGCACCCGTCCCTGATCGGTGAAGAAGAGCATGTGGTCGTGGGTAGACGCAATGGTCAGGCTCTTGACATAGTCCTCTTCCTTCAGGTTCTGGGCATTGACGCCCCGGCCGCCACGGCTCTGGGTGCGGTAGGTGTCCACGGGCATTCTCTTGATGTAGCCCTGGTTGGACAACGTGAAGGCGCAGGTCTCCTCCTCGATCAGATCTTCGATGTCGATCTCGTCCTCGATCTCCTGAATCTCGGTTTTCCGCTTGTCGCCGAACTTGTCCCGAATTTCGATCATCTCGCCGCGAAGGACAGCCTTGAGTTTGTTCTCGTCCGCCAGCAGTTCCAGATAATACTTGATCTTTTCTTCCAGCTCGTCATACTCGCTCTGGAGCTTTTCCCGGTCAAGACCCTGCAGGGCTTTCAGACGCATGTCCAGAATGGCCTGCGCCTGAACGTCGTCCAGTTTGAAGCGATCCATCAGGCGCTGCTTGGCGTCGTCGTAAGCCGAGCGGATGATGTGGATGACCTCGTCGATGTTGTCCTGGGCAATGAGCAGACCTTCCAGCAGATGTGCCCGCTCCTGCGCCTTTTTCAGGTCATACCGGGTGCGCCGGGTGAGGACTTCTTCCTGATGCTTCAGGTACTCGTCGATGATCTGCCGCAGGGAGAGAATTTTCGGCTGCTTCTGGTTGTCCACCAGCGCCAGCATGATAATGCCGAAGCTGGACTGCAAGGCAGTCTGCTTGAACAGATTGTTCAGCACGACCTGGGGGTTGGCGTCCTTTTTCAGCTCGATGACCACACGCATACCGTTGCGGTCGGTCTCGTCCCGGAGATCGGAAATGCCGTCCAAGCGCTTGTCCTTCACCTGCTCGGCAATGTTCTTGATGAGCTGACGCTTATTGACCTGATAAGGAAGCTCGGTAACGATGATCCGCATCCGGTCCTTGCCATGCTCCTCAAATTCCGTCCGGGCGCGGACGACCACCTTGCCCCGGCCGGTAGCATAGGCCGCACGGATGCCGCTGCGTCCCATAATGATGCCGCCGGTAGGGAAGTCCGGGCCGGAAATATGCTCCATCAGGTCGGCGAGAGTCGCTTCGGGGTCATCCAGCACGCACACGCAGGCGTCGATGACCTCCGCTAAGTTGTGGGGCGGAATGTTGGTCGCCATGCCGACAGCGATGCCGGAGGAACCGTTGACCAGCAGGTTGGGGAAGCGGGAGGGGAGCACGCGAGGCTCTTTGCGGGTCTCGTCGAAGTTGGGGTCCCAGTCCACGGTGTCCTTGTCGATGTCCCGGAGCATTTCGTTGGAAATTTTGCTTAAGCGGGCTTCGGTGTAACGGTAAGCCGCGGGGGGATCGCCGTCCACGGAGCCGAAGTTGCCGTGGCCGTCCACCAGCAGATACCGCATGGAAAAGTCCTGGGCAAGACGCACCATGGCGTCGTAAACCGATGCGTCGCCGTGGGGATGGTATTTGCCCAGCACGTCGCCGACGCAGGTGGCCGACTTTTTGAAGGGCTTGTCGGAGGTCAGGCCGCTTTCGTACATGGTGTACAAAATCCGGCGGTGAACGGGCTTCAGTCCGTCCCGGACGTCCGGCAATGCCCGCCCGACAATGACGGACATGGCATATTCAATATAGGATTTCTCCATTTCGTCCACCAGGTTGGACTCTGTGATCACCTGGTCGGGGAAGCGGATATCCTCGGGTTTATAACTGCGGTTATGTCCCATAAACGCACCTCCAGTTCGGGATTGCTATATCAAATGTCGATGTTGACTGCGTATCTCGCGTTCCGCTCGATCCAGTCTTTTCTCGGCTCCACCTGTTCGCCCATGAGAACGGTGAAGATCTCGTCGGCGCGGCGGGCGTCCTCCAGCGTAATACGGCGCAGGGAACGCTTTTCCGGGTCCATGGTGGTTTCCCACAGCTCGTGGGGGTCCATTTCGCCAAGGCCCTTGAACCGGGAAATGTCGATCTTGGCGTTGGGGTTGTCGCTGCGCATCTGGGAGGAGATTGCGTCCCGCTCATCGTCGGAATAGGCGACCTTCACGCTCTTGCCCCGGGTCAGCTTGTACAGGGGCGGCACGGCGGAGTAGACGTAGCCATGCTCGATCAGCGGCCGCATATATCGGAAGAAGAAGGTCAGCAGCAGCGTGCGGATATGGGCGCCGTCCACATCGGCATCGGCCATGATGATGACCTTGTGATACCGGAGCTTTTCAATGTCGAATTCGTCCCCGATGCCCGCGCCCAGCGCCACGATCAGGGGATACAGCTTGTCGTTGCCGTAGATCTTATCCGCCCGGGCTTTTTCCACGTTGAGCATCTTGCCCCACATGGCCAGGATTGCCTGGAATCGGGAGTCCCGACCCTGAATAGCGGAACCGGCTGCGCTGTCGCCCTCCACGATGTAGATTTCGCAGAGGCTGGCGTCCCGCTCGTTGCAGTCCTGAAGCTTGTCGGGCATCTGGCCGGATTCCAGCCCCGTCTTGCGGCGGATGGATTCCCGGGCTTTCCGGGCGGCCTCCCGGGCGCGGTTGGCCATCATGGCTTTGTCCAGCACGGCCTTGGCAACGGCGGGGTGTTCCTCAAAATAGGTGGTCAGCTGGTCGTTCACTACCTGATCGACCAGAGTACGGATATAGGCGTTGCCCAGCTTGGCTTTGGTCTGACCCTCGAACTGGGCGTCGGTGAGCTTGACGGAAATAATGGCGGTGATGCCCTCCCGGCAATCCTCGCCGGAAACCTTGTCGTCGCCCTTGATAATCCCGTTCTTCACGCCGTAGGCGTTGAGCACCCGGGTCAGCGCGGTTTTGAAGCCGGTCTCGTGCATACCGCCCTCCGGCGTGCGCACGTCGTTGGCGAAGGACAGCAGAAATTCGTTGTAGCCGTCGTTATACTGCACGGCGATTTCCGCAGAGGCGTCGCCCTTGCTGCCGCTCATATAGATAACGTCCTCGCACAGGGGCGTCTTGTTCCGGTTGCACCAGACGGCAAACTCCCGGATGCCGCCCTCGTAGCACATGGTCTCGCTGATCTGCTTTTCGTCGTCCCGGTCGTCAGTGATGGTGATGGTCAGACCGGCATTCAGGAAGGCTTCCTCCCGCATCCGCTCGTGGAGGACTTCGTAGTCATAGACAAGACTGTCGAACATCTCCGGGTCGGGCTGGAAGGTGACCTCCGTGCCGGTCTTGTCGGTCTTGCCGACGATGCGCATTTCCTGCGTGATATTGCCACGGGCAAATTTCATTTCGTAGATGCTGCCGTTTTTGTGAACCCGCACCCGCAGCCACTCGCTCAGAGCGTTGACGACGGACGCGCCCACGCCGTGCAGGCCGCCGGAGACCTTATAACCGCCGCCGCCGAATTTACCGCCGGCATGGAGCACGGTATACACGACCTCCAGGGCCGGGCGTCCGGTCTGGGGCTGAATGTCCACGGGGATACCACGGCCGTCGTCGGTGACGGTGATGGAGTTGCCGGGATTGATGGTCACGGTAATATGCTTACAGTATCCGGCCAGCGCTTCGTCAATGGCGTTATCCACGATCTCATAGACGAGGTGGTGCAGACCGGAGGAGGAGGTAGAGCCGATATACATACCGGGTCTTTTCCGCACCGCTTCCAGACCCTCCAGAACCTGAATCTGCTCCGCGCCGTATTCCTGTGTTACTTTCGTTTCGTCAGACATATATGCCCTCCTGCGTGATATGCTCTTAATCTACTATGCTTCCGTTTTCTACCTGAATCGTTCTTCCCAGTTTGGTGAACCGTCCCGGTTCGCAGCAGGTGATGAACACCTGCCCGGAGACGATTTTATTTAATACAAAGTCCTGCCGCCCGGGGTCAAGCTCGGACAGAACATCGTCCAGCAGCAGAACCGGCTCTTCGCCCCATTCCCGCGCCATCAGCTCCCGCTGGGCAAGCTTCAAGCTGATGGCCGCCGTCCGGGTCTGACCCTGAGAGCCGTAGGCTTTCAGGTCGATGCCGGACAGGCTCACGGTAAAATCGTCCTTGTGGGGGCCTGTCAGGCACTGCGCCGTTTCCAGCTCCGCCCGGCTGTGGCTTTGCAGATGGTCTAATAGGTTTTGTGTCAGTTCCGGGATGGGCGCAAAGGGGTCAACCACCGTGGAGACGGTCTTATAGCTGAGGGTAAAATTCTCCGCTCCACCGGAAAACTGGTTGTGGTAATTGGCCGCGGCCTTGCCCAGACTGTCGTAAAACCGCGCCCGGTAGGAGATCAGCAGCGCTCCGACCTGACACAACCGGGTATTGTATTCCGGCAGAATTTCCAGAATACCGGGATTTTCAAAATGATCTTTCAGAATGCGGCTTTTCTGCTCCAGAATCCGGTTGTACTCCGTCAATGCCGCGTCGTAATTCGGCCGGAGGGCGCACAGCGCCAGATCGCCGAACCGCCGCCGCTGGCTCGCTCCCATTTTCAGGATCATCAGATCCTCCGGGCAGAACAGCACCGTGGGCAGTACCCCAGCGATCTCCCCGGCGGTTTTCTTCTTCGCCCCATTCAGCCACAGCTGCCGGGGGCGGGAGCCGGAAAACAGAATCCATCGGATGCTCTGCTGCCGCTCCTGAGAGAATACAGAACCGTCGATTTCCCCGAAATCTTCCTGAAACCGCACCATTTCCGAGGTTTTCTGCGCCCGGAAGCTTTTCCCGCTGCCAAGATAGCTGATGGCTTCCAGCAGGTTGGTTTTTCCCTGGGCGTTATCCCCCACGATCAGGTTGACGCCGGGATCAAACTGCGCCGCGATTTCCTGATAATTTCGGAAAGACCGGAGCTTCAGCTCATTCAGATTCATGGGTGCAGATCTGGTAAGCCTGACCGTCGCAGACAAACCGGTCGCCGGGGCGCAGTTTCTTGCCCCGCATCTGGCAGATTTCGCCGTTGACCAGAATCTGTCCCTCCTGAATCATCAGCTTGGCTTCACCGCCGGTTTCCGCGGCGTTCGCCAGCTTCATGGCGTCCTGTAACTTGATATATTCCGTGGTGATTGCCACGGGAATGGCGTTATCCTTCTTTTTGACGACTACCTTCATAAGCCGACTCCTTCGCTCAGCCGTTCTTGATCCGGACGGGCAGCACCATATAGGCAAAGTCTTCCTTCTCATCCACTGGGGTCAGAACAATGGGGCTTAACCCATTTGTCAGTTCCAGCGTGACCTCCTCCGAGGGGATCACCCGCAGGGCTTCCGCCAGATACCGGACGTTGAAGCCGATCTCCAGCTCCTGCCCGTCCCCGGCCAGAGAGCAGCGGTCCTCCGCCGCGCCAATGGTGGTGCTGGTGCGCATCAGCAGCTCCTGATTGCCGAACATGCAGCGCACAGGACTTTTGTACTTTTCGGACACGATCAGACCGACGCGCTCCACGGAAGACGCCAAATCACCAACATTTGCCACCATTTTGATGGGGCAGTTGGAAGGCACCACCCGCCGCCAGTCCAGAAATTCGCCTTCCAGCAGGCGGCATACCAGCGTGGCGTTTCCCACCTGAAACAGAATGTGCTTCGTACCCAGCGTAAAGGCGGCGTTATCCTCCACGTCTGTAAGGATTTTCTCTACTTCCTTCAATCCGGCGGCGGGAACCACGAAATTCAGCTCCCGGCCTGTACCCTCCTCCGGGTGGAAGGTGCGCCGGGCAAGCCTGAACCCGTCCACGGCCACGGCGGTGATGGAGTCATTCGTTACCTCGAATTTCACACCGGTGTGAATGGGACGCCCCTGATTTTCGCTGACAGCGAAAATGGTGCCGGAAATCAGCTCCTTCAGCTTGTTCTGCGGGATATAGATTTCCCGGCCGTCGCCCACGTCCGGCAGCTCCGGATAATCCTCAGCAGACTCGGCGGAAATGGTAAAGGAAGCGTACCCTGCCCGGATGGAGACTTTGTAGTTCTCGTCCACAACCACGGTCACCGGTCCCTCCGGCAGACGGCGGATGATATCGCCGAACAGCTTCGCCGGGAGGATGCACTGACCCATGTCGGACACGTCCGCGTCGATTTCATAGGTAATGGCGGTTTCCATATTATAACCGGTCAGGCTCAGTCCCTGTCCGGCCTTGCAGAGGATTCCTTCGATGACGGACAGACTGCTCTTCTGGGCGACGGTACGACCCGCAATGTTCAGCCCCGTGACCAGCATGTTTTTTTCACAGGTAAAACGCATAGTCAAAATCCTTTCTTTCTGATTTTAATCAATATATTTCTCTATCAATAAGTTCAGGTAGTAATAACAGTGGTAGTACAAACTTATGTGGAAAAGTCCCTTTTTATTTAGTGCCGCAAGTCCTTTTTATCCACAGCCCAATGTGGATGATCCATCCCTTTTCCACAGGGCCTGTGAAGACCCAAACCGGGTGCAACTTATCCACAATCGTGTTTTCCACATTCCACAGGGCTTGTGGAGAAAATTTACAGGCAGGAATTGATGTTCGCGGTGATGTCCCGGATATTGTTCTGCATGGTGGTGTCTCCGTTTTTCAGCGCGACTTCGACTTTCCGGATGGCGTACAATACCGTCGAGTGATCCCGGGCGAATTCCTTGCCGATGTCCGGCAGACTCAGGTTGGTGAGCTTGCGGATCAGATACATGGCGATCTGCCGGGCTTCGGCGGTACCCTTGTTTTTCTGGGTGCCCCGGAGAAGCACCTCGTCAATGGAGTAGAACTTGCACACCTGACTGATGATCAGGCTGGGGGTGGGCAGGGCGTTGCCCTCGCTCTTGAACATATCGTCGATGGCCCGGGAAATGTTGGGAAGATCCAGCGGCATGTTGTTCAGGTCGCGATAAGCCAGAATCTTCTTGACCGTACCTTCAATCTGCCGGACGTTGTTGGTGACGTTGATGGCAATATAGTTGCACACATCGTCGGAAAGGTTCAGCCCAAGATTTTTGGCCTTGTTTTTCAGAATGGCCATACGGGTCTCATAATCCGGCGGCTGGATATCCGCCAGCAGACCCCACTCAAACCGGGTCTTCAGCCGGTCCTCCAGCGTCAGCATATCGCTGGGCTTGCGGTCGGAGGTCATGACGATCTGCTTATGTTCCTCGTAGAGCTTATTGAAGGTATGGAAGAATTCCTCCTGGGTGGATTCCTTACCGGCGATGAACTGCACGTCATCAATCAGAAACAGGTCGGCTTCCCGGTATTTGCTGCGGAATTCAATATTTTTGCCGTTCTGAATGGCGGCAATCAGCTCATTGGTAAATTGATCGCCCTTGATGTAGACGATGTTGGCGTTAGGGTTTTCCTTGCGGATGCCGTTGGCGATGGCATACAGCAGGTGGGTTTTGCCCACGCCGGGAGGGCCATAAAGGAACAGGGGATTGTACACCTGTCCCGGCGTCTTGGAAACGGCGATGGCCGCGCTGTGAGCGAAACGGTTGGAGGGGCCGACAACGAAGTTGTCAAAGGTAAACTGGGGATTGAAGTCCATGGAAGAAACGCTTTTCCCCTTCTGTTTGAAGGTGTCCAGCTCTTCGTCACCGAAGACCATCAGCTTCGCGTCGGAATTGAACACTTCCTTCAGCGCGTCCTGAATGTAATCGGTGCAGCGGCGGCGGATAATCTCCCGGCGGAAATCCGAGGGGGAGTAAAGAATCAGATTGTTCTCGTTCAGCTCCACCACCTCGGCATCGTCGAACCATGCCGAAACGGTGACAGCCCCCAGCCGCTCTTCCATATGGCTCAGAACCTTTGCCCACACATAGGCAGATGAATACATAGGGCAGCTCCTTTCATAACTCTTTTGAGGTAAAAACAGTAGAAAACGCTCGATTTTTGCGCATAATCTCTCAACCTAAATTTTATCACATTTCCACAGAAAAAACAAGGCTTTTTTGTTGAAATACAATCAATTTCCGAAAGGGATACCGAAAGATAACAGAATCGGACAAAGTGTGTCCGACCCGCCGCCCAAAGCGGAAAAACCACCCATATCTGTTTTCCCAAGAAAGGCGAATTTCGTCGAATTATACCTTGACCCGTGGACAAATCTATGCTAGAATCGAAAATTAAGAACCCGGCAATGGCCGTAGGATTCAGAGGAGTTCTGTATGAAAAAGGTCTGGACATATCTAGTCATTGCCTTCATTGCGCTGCTGGCGTCTGTCAATTACGAGCTGTTTGTTTTCCCCAACCAGTTCGCCCCCTCCGGTATCAACGGTATTTGTACCATGATCCAGTACGTCACCGGCGTCAGCGTGGGTTATCTGAGCCTGTTTATCAATATCCCTCTGGCAATCTGGTGCTATTTTGAGGTCAGCAAGCCCATGGCCGTCCGCAGCATGGTCTACGTGGTCACGTTCTCTCTGGGACTGCTGATTCTGGAAAAGGTGGACCTGTCCGCCTTCGCCTACGTCACGGAAAACGGCACCAGCAAAATTCTCGGCCCCATGGTCGCGGGCGTCATTCAGGGCTTTGTGTACTCCATCCTCATCAAGGCCAGCGCCTATACCGGCGGCACGGATTTCGTTTCCGCTATTGTCCATAAGCACAGCCCCAACCGGACGTTTTTCGGCATGAGCTTCGCCATTAACTCCGCCATTGCCATCGTCAGCTATTTTGTCTACGGCTGCCAGATGGAGCCGGTGATTTTGTGCATTCTCTATACCTTCATGTCCACCACGGTGGGCGACCGGCTGATGAAGTCCGGCCGGGAGGCCATCTGCTTTGAGATCATCACCAATTCCCCCCAGGAGGTTTCCAGAGAGCTGATTGACCGCCTCCACCACACCGCGACCTTCATCCCAGCCAGGGGTATGTACTCCGGCCGGGATACCAGCGTGCTTCTGTGCGTGGTGAACAAGACCCAGGTGGCGCTGGTCAGCCAGATCGTCCACAAGTACCCCCATACCTTTGCCATCGTCCACCCCGTAAGCGAGATTCTGGGCAATTTCAAGAACCTCAGCTCCTCCGGCAAGGAAGTGGTGGAAGTTCTGGACGCGGGGGACAGAAAAACTTTGTAAGACAACACCGCGCAGTTGCTTTTTGGGATTGCGCGGTGCAGTTATACATTCAAGCAATCTATTTTACTATAGGAGGTCATACCAATGGCGTATTACTACCCGGAACCCAGCCACACCTTCAGCGAGTATCTTCTGATTCCCGGCTACACCTCGGAAGACTGCGTTCCCGACCATGTCAGCCTGAAAACGCCCCTCGTCAAGTACCGCAAGGGCGCGGAGGAACCGGCAATTTCCCTGAATGTGCCGCTGACGTCCGCCGTCATGCAGTCCGTCTCCAACGACACCCTTGCCATCGCGCTGGCAAAGGAGGGCGGCATCAGCTTCATTTACGGCTCTCAGTCCATCGAGAATCAGGCCGCCATGGTGGCACGGGTGAAGGGCTATAAGGCCGGTTTCGTCACCTCCGCCTCCAATCTGACCCCGGAAGCTACCCTCGCCGACGTGCTGGCGTTGAAGCAGCGCAACGGCTTCTCCACCGTGGCCATCACCGAGGACGGCACCGCCAACGGTAAGCTGCTGGGCATCGTCACCAGCCGTGACTACCGCGTCAGCCGTATGGATCCCACCGACAGGGTCAAGAACTTCATGACCCCCCGTCAGAAGCTGGTCACCGCCCCCGCGGAAACCACGCTGAAGGAAGCCAACGACATCATCTGGGAGCACAAGCTCAACAGCCTGCCCATCGTGGACGAAAATGACCACCTGCTGTATTTCGTGTTCCGGAAGGACTACTCCTCCCACAAGGACAATCCTCTGGAGCTGCTGGACAACAAGAAGCGCTATCTGGTAGGCGCGGGCATCAACACCCGTGACTACGCCACCCGCATTCCCGCCCTGCTGGAGGCCGGTGCGGACGTGCTGGTGATCGACTCCTCCGAGGGCTACACCTGCTGGCAGGAAAAGACCATCAAATGGGTGCGGGACACCTACGGCGACACCGTGAAGATCGGCGCCGGCAACGTGGTGGACAAGGACGGATTCCGATTTCTGGCGGAAGCCGGCGCGGACTTTGTGAAGGTCGGCATCGGCGGCGGTTCCATCTGCATTACCCGTGAAACCAAGGGCATTGGCCGTGGTCAGGCAACGGCACTGATCGAGGTCGCCGCAGCCCGTGACGAGTATTTCAAGGAGACGGGCATCTACGTGCCCATCTGCTCCGACGGCGGCATCGTGTACGATCATCACATCTCGCTCGCATTGGCCATGGGCGCCGACTTCCTGATGATGGGACGCTACTTTGCCCGCTTCGACGAGAGTCCGAGTAAAAAACTGGCTATCGGTAATAGCTATGTGAAAGAATATTGGGGAGAAGGATCCAACCGTGCTCAAAACTGGCAACGCTACGATATGGGAGGAAACAGTAAAGCTGCCCTGAAATTCGAAGAAGGGGTCGACAGTTATGTTCCATATGCCGGAAAAATGAAAGACAATCTGGAAATCACCCTGGGCAAAATCAAATCGACCATGTGTAGCTGTGGTTCCGTTACGATTCCTCAATTACAGGAAAGAGCAAAAATCACCTTGGTATCCTCTACTTCTATTGTCGAAGGAGGAGCACACGACGTAATTCTGAAAGATACCAAGATTCAATAACAGATCAGGGATGCCACAAAATGGGTGGCTTCATTGACTGGAGTCAGATTTAAATAACCGGATTTTATCCGGTTATTTTTATATACGGCCGGATAGAGCTGTTGCAAATGCCTGTGCTCCTGCCAGGCCTCCCCCGCTTTGGCATAATAACGAACCGTGAACTCTCCTTCCGCATGTTCGTCCAAATATCGCCGGCTCAACATAAGGGCGACTATTCCCATATTATAACGCAGATTGATTTCCAGGCAAGGTTGCACTCTATACTTTCCCGCAGAGTCGGAATAAATCATCATATCTATCCCTAAATATCCCCGGTAATCGGGCAAAATCCCGGCAATCATATCCGGCAATTCCTGTTTCAGCGACTGCAACTTTTCTTCTCCTAATTTACTTCCCAGTAATTGCTCAATATACGCTTGAGCTCCCAGATAATTCCCGCGATATTCACCGTTCAGGCCGGTAGAAAATACCGACCATCCGATAAATTCCACCCCTTGCCTTCCTGCACAAAACTCCATGGCAAAATCCAGTACCTTATTCAATTTTTTTTCCAACATAACATACCCCTGCCGTTTCAATATCCCGTGTAATCGTTCTTTCTCTTTCACAGCAATAGGTTTTCCGAGTACCAGAATACCTTTCCCCGAAGAAGACCAGGGCGCTTTCACCAGGTATTTTCCGGTTTTCATTTTCTGTTCGATCTCTTCGATAGAATAACCTGTCTCCGGAATCACTTCCTTTTCCAGATCAGGAATCAAACCGAACAAACGAATCAACCCTTCCCGGGCTTTCCTGCGGCTATACCACTCTTTTCGTTCCGTCTTCCACTCCTCACCCATCCCCCGTTCGGCCAGCCAATGGCACATTTTCGGACTCCATCCCCACGGTTCCCCTTTCACCTCTCCCAAAATCCCGGCTTCTGCCTCCTGAATAAAACCGGCCTTCAAATGCAAAGGCTCATAAACCGATGCCATAAATACCGGATCCGGTAAATTCCTGACTAAGACCCAATCTTCCGATTCTCCCAGAAATACAGGTAAAACCGCCAAATCTTCAGCCATGGTCACCACATTAGCCGGAGGCATATAGTATTTACTTCCATTGGCAATCGCCATCTCACAATCCGGATTGAATATCCAAAGCCTTTTCCTGTTTTCCATCGACCTGATCTGTTTCTCCCTGCAAATATAAATAAAACGCCGTTTTTTCATAAAAAACTAAGATTTTCTTTTAATCGGCTGATTGATAAAGCGTAAAGAACGATAAGCCTGGTAATTGGTAGCGATTTGGTAGCGGTGCTAATTTCAGCGCATTGCTTTGCTTCACTTTTAGAACTGATACAAATATAGGGATTTTGACCGAAAAAGAAAAAAATAGGAGATTTTTAGTTTTCTGTGTAAACGGAAAAACAAGAAAAGTGTAAGTAACAGAATAAGTGCAAAAAAGAATTTGCACCTATTCTTGTTACTAAAAATGTAAATCATTGATTTTTAGTATATTATTCATTGCTACACCTTGCACCAAAACGGT
>ERZ773192.1096-NODE-1096-length-29645-cov-5.123961_pt1 | contig 29645 bp, 27 predicted proteins | sample MGYA00581010_ERZ773192 | MGnify/ENA primary metagenome ERZ773192 (study PRJEB29015, sample SAMEA2737741) | human gut metagenome | biome: human gut; feature: human-associated habitat; material: faeces | place: China | collected 2012 ...
GTTCGTGCTTTTCGGGAAGTACAATAACAGTTCCGCCGTTGTTATCGTCCTTTTTGCCCTCCAGCAGCCACACATACGACACGCCGTTTTCAACCATTGTTTCGCCCTGATATTTATAGCTGATTTCATAATATACAGGGTAATATCCGGCTTTGGTGTAATTCGGTGCGGAAGTCATATAGCAGTCGGAAGCTGATGTGCCATAACGGATTTTTGTATGCACACCGCTGTCGGATAAATCGGATACGCTTACCGTATGTGCGTCACCGTCTGCCGTTCCGTAATAGGACGATACAACCGACTTTGCCGCAACATATTCGCTTGTGGTATAGCCGCAGTCATCACACTTTTCCGTGAGATAAAAGCGGTTGTTGCCGATCTGTCCGTCAACCGTGCTTGATAGATTATGAACCTCTTTCTTTGTTGCTGCTCTGGCATATGTCCCTTTGCAGAATTGGCAGTATTCGCCTTTCTTTAATACGGTTGTGTGCTGATGTTCGTCATACGGCTCATAAGTCGTATTATCAAAGTCGATGAAAAACGAATTGTTACACGGATTTAATACATAAATATTTTTGTTAAATGAATATTCCGTATCGAGCGGGTTAATCGTTCCGCAATTTTGACAAACTGTTTTTGTCAGATGATACCCCGTATAATATGCATTAATGCCCGGCGTACCGCTGTCGGGATTTCCATATGCGCTTCCGTCTTTATTTGCCCCGTCAGAATAAAACACATCGTGATTCATTGCTGTTTCGCCGGATCTCGTATATTCGGGAACACGATATGTCATAATCACTGTACTTTTGTTACATATTCCGCAAAATTCGGTTTCATATGTAACTGTTGCATTCATGTCCAATTCATTTGTTCTGCTCGATGTTGACAACCAATTGTCGGCAGGATCAACATAATCGCTCTTTTGCGCCGCAAATACGCTCACAGTCGGCAAAGTCCCGACAAGCATCACAAATGTTAAAACTATCGATATTACCGACTTGAATTTTAAGTGGTGTTTTGTTTTTTTACTCATTTTTAAATTCCTCCAAATTATTTAGTTAATTATTTGAATTTTAATTGATATTACAATATAGCGTAAAACCTATTAATTTCCTATATTGCAATTTTTAAGTAACCCTTATCCGCTTCATCTATACAGCGGTTAAGAATTTCAAAAAAGCGCGAGGGGGTAAGTTCTTCATCAAGCCAATGAGTTGCCCTATAAGAATAGCAGCCAACTTCATCATTGATGGCGTGGCTGCCGAGAATACTTTTAAGGTTCAATTCATTGGTCATCTGCTTTTGCTTCGCTGTACTCGGTGATTTAAGGCCTTTTGCAAGACAAAAAACCATCAGCGGATGCAGCTCCGAAAAAGAAATCTGCAAATAGTAATTTCTATAATCAGTCATAATAGAACTTTCATCTTCATCATGAACATTTAACTGATTAAGTATCATCGCTCTTGTATGAGCAGCGATTTCTTTTCGTTTATTTTGCTCTTTAGTGCCGAGTTCATCATTTAATGACATATACACGCACTCCTTTCTGCCACTAAAAATTATCTTGGAGCAGAGATATGGGTTATGGCGCCCCAAATCCTGTTCGCCTCATAATTGATACCGATAATACGGACCGTTGCTCTCGCACCTCTGGGCGGGCGGCCCCTTTTCGGATATGCACAAAGGCAATCAATTCCGCCGTCCAAAGCTACAAATACACCGTTTGTATCTACCAGACTGACAGTGCCGACATATTTATTGCCGACGCTGTACTTTCTGAGGGCTTTTTCGTACGGGTTTTCCGTTGCTTGTTTTACCGAAGCCAAAACCCGAACGTCGTGATTTTTCCGTTCGACCTCAAGAATCTTAACAAGAATTCTCTGACCGGTCTGGAACCGTGATGCCGCATCAAGTAATCTCTGATAGCTCAGCTCTTTCAGCGGGATATATGTTTCCAGACCGAAAAGGTCAACAAATATTCCCGCACGGATGACGGATACGACTCTGGCTTCAGCATTGATCCCGGAATGAATTATGTTGTTTCCGTCCCGGTCTGTTGCAAAGTAATACTGTCTGCGTTTTATACGCATTGCTTCGAGACGGCTCGCAGCCGCAATTCTTGCACTTGCATCAATACCTTTGATAACATAATCGACCTCAGCGCCCATTCGTCTTGTCATCATATAGTTGAGAACCGTTTCTTTTGGTTGGTCATGAGTATCATTGGGTTCTTCCATAAACTCGTTTGCAGGAATTAAGATTTTGAACTCACCGTGATAAATGACTGCAAGAGAATATGGATTGTTGGGCGATTGTTCGACGCCCTGGACCGTGCCGCTTAACAATACATTTGATTTCAAGGACTCTACAAGGTCGATGAGGTTATCTCTGAGCTTTTCCTCGTCGGTTTGAGCAACAAGCCTTTCATCAATAGCGATTACGGGAGTCCGCCCGGCACGCTTTATTGTTGTGCTTGCTTTTTTAATAATCCTTGCAGCGTCATCCGTACTTTCCAAGCTGTCCGTATTCAATTTATCAGACTGAGATACAGTTGTTCCGCCTTCGGCGTTTTCAACTTTGCCGGTCTTCTCAGTCTTGGATTCTTCGTTTTTTTCATGGGATGACATGTTACCCGGGTCAGAATCTTCAAAATCAGCGTTGATTTCCGAGTCAGTTTGGAGAACATCTGAATTTTCAGCGCCTTCGGAACACGGGATGGCATTCTGCGGCGAATTATCGCTGCTTTCAGGATCGGTCTGAGAAATTGCTTCGCTTCCATCAGCATTGACGCCGTCTTCATCATGAATTCTTTGAGAATCTGCGTTTTCAGAATCGGTCCGGGGAGAAATTCCCCCTTCACTGATGTCAACAACCGGAATATCATTCATTTCATCAGACTGAGTTTGAATTTCAGTTGATTCAGCAATTACACTTATTTGTTTTCTTGGTATAAATTTTACCTCCTTTAAATTTTCATAATTTTATATATAAACTCCCGATTTTAACGGAAGAGAATATAACTAAAAGTCGTCCGGCGGTTTCGCTGAACTGTATAATCGTTTCTTTTCTGTCGGTTTGGCGGAAACAGCATTTTCTTCATTAGATTTTTGAGCACGTTCACAATCCGGCAAAACATTTTGCCGTGCGGTTTCTGAGTCTGTGAGAACAGCGCCTTGCTGCGACTCTTTATTGGCCATGTCAGCATTCTGATTAGGATTAACACAGCTTTTTTCCGAGTCTGACAAATCGGCACTTTTATGAGCATCTCCATCAATGATTTCGACATGCATGTCGTTCCTATGTGTATTTGGATAATAGTCCATCACGGATATTTTACTTATCTGCTTTGCCATTGGGTGCTTGGTATAATCAAGCTTATCGAGTTTCAGCACATTACACCCTCTGATAATACAAAGCATTTGTGTGTTCGGCAGCCGCAGCACCTCATCGGGAGTAAGTACCTTTCGTCGGCCTTGCCCCTCAGTATGACGGTACTGGGGTATCACCTGAGCTACCGCAATGGTTTGCCGAACCGTCATGGTGGTATCAATCTGGATACTTATATCTCCGCTTCGGTCTGAGAAATGCTCGGCTGTTAAGTCATCGGTACAGCCTAACATCAGCTGGATATCACAGTTGCCCACAATTTCCGACCAGAGATTGTTCGGATATCTGTTCTGGAGCTGTCCCAAGCTCTGCACAGCGAGCACAACTCGGATTTGTCTCGATCTGACAACACTCAGCGAGCGTGCAAAATCACTTCCGTCCGCAGCGCCGCCGATACGCCCGACATTGTTAAATTCATCCAATATCAGATTGACTGGAACATCGCAGCACTGATTGGGGCGTGAGTCTGCATACCTTGAGAGTCTGATGAACATAAATGAAAAAAAGAGCGATGAGAGGAACGCCATTGTTGCGTCTTGATCGCTCAGTATCATAAAATATGCACATTTTTTCTTCCCGGGGGCGGTTAAATCAATATCCGATTCGGTAGCTATGTTTTTCACAGACTCATTCTGAAGAACCTGAAGCCGCGTGCCAAGTCCCAGTATTATTCCTGATTTGACTGTATCACTCGATTGAGCAAACAGGTTAAACGGCGCTCTTGCCGGATGGTCCATTGGCAGCTTTTCAAACAATGCCGTCAATTGTCTTTCGGTATGACGAGTTAAAAGCTGATACACTGCAGGAAGATTCTTCTCTTGTTCGGTTCGAGTTTTATCCAGATCCACATATAAAACAAGAGCCTTGAGTAAGTTGCCCTCGCCGTTATCCCAGAAGTGGTCGCCCTTGCCCGAACTCGTATTTCCGATAATGACATTGGTCAAAGTTTGAGCCATAAGCGTATCTCCGTTTAAGTCTGACATACAGTTCCATGAATCACTATGCTCATGGTTGACCAAATTGTATACTTTAACTTCGTAACCGTTTTTTCTGAACAGGTCTGCCGTATCGGAATACAATTCGGATTTCGGATCGGTGATTACCACAGACTCGGAATTTTTTATCGCCTGAAACAATGCATTACGGATTATAGCCCTTGATTTCATTGTTCCTGATGCACCGAAGATTGCTATATGCCTGTTAAACCTTGTATCTTTCGGCATACAAACAGCTTTTCCCTTATATTCACCCAAAATAACTCCGCCGGCCTTTTCAACAGGGGATATCTCCAGCACTTTGTTCATGTCAGTCTCGGACATCCAGCCTGCCGTGCCGTAAGCACCCGTTTTGCTTTTTGCAAAACCTCTCGGATCTATTTCTTTGCCGTCAAACTTATCGTGAAATCTGACATACAAAAAAATTCCCGCCGCTGCGAGAATGATACCGAGTATTCCTTTTAATCCGTTTATGGTAAATGCCTGTGGGATGCACGCAAGCGGACTGAAATTGACGGATTTCATTTCGGTATTACCGCCGACACCGCCTGAACCGAGCCAAGTTTTATAATGGTCCATGAACTGTCCAATCATTCCGCCGAGATAAACAAGTCCCAAAATTCCCGATATGACAGCAGCGATAATAACAATTCGCCGCTTTTTCTCATTGTCCATTGGCATCACCTCCGCTAAGTGCATCTTCAATTTGTTCAAGTCCGATTGTCTTGATACTGACATAAGAACCAAGATAATTTTTTATAAGTTCAACCTGCTCAGGAAAACAGAGTACCTCAAGCATCTCTGTTCGATAACTTCTCGCTTCGCTAAAACGCATAAGGCGTGCAATATCACTATCCAAGAAAGACAGCACATAAACGCCATTTATATATGCGTCATACTCAAACGCTCCCAAATCATTTGACCGGCATTCAGGCTCAAACAATAAATCAAGCAATTTCTGTTTTCGGTCTGGGAGAATCAAGATTTTCAGAAGTCTTATTCCGAACTCGTTCATGGGAACAAAATGAATATGTCTGTATATTCCGTCGAAACGAAATTCAAGGCGCCTGTTTTTTTGATTTTCCAGCATTGTCTTATATGCTGTTTTGTAAGACTCACCAAAAAGTATCGCTGTGTCAATTTGTGAAACACCGGCATTCAATCTGGCAACCTCAATTAAACTGTGCAGCGTCTTAAATTCACCCATACCATTCCATTTCATAACTGCATTGCGGGTGTTATACACAGCATAGCAATTATGATTTATAAAAATTGCCCCTGCAATCCGGGTAAACATTGTTTTATTCATCTCGGTCTGACCGATATGTTTCAAGCTCTTGGCAAAATAAAACGAAGGCTGATTAAACTCCATTCTTTTTATAACCTCATTCTGCAGTTTAGGTAACTCATAAGGTCTTGACTTGATCCCGGCTCGGATGCACATGATTGCAGCTTCGGCAACTCTGTGATTGCGTTCAGTATGGGAAATGTCGCCCGGAAATCCATGATTCCATGATGCGCTTAAATAATTCTCCTCTGCATATGGCGAAATCCATCTCAGTATGGGAATTGCCGCCTTATACAGTCTGACAGTTTTCCCAAAAGATTTTCCGGTAACGGTCAAAAGCCGACAGGTCATCTCATCTCCGGAATTGTAATCACGAAAGGTTTGTACCTCACACAATCTTCCGATAAGCACCTTATATGTTCGTGCATTACCAAAAAGTCTGACGGAACGGTAAGGAAATTCGCCTGTTATTCCGATGACGGAAACGATGTCATACGCATGACTGCCGGGGCGGAAGTGTATCATTTATTCCACCTCCCGAATCGGAGAATTTTCCGACAACATGACTGCTCTCTTCGTCGGAATTTCGGCTCTCTAAATCCTCCGGAACCTCAGTATTTATGCGCTTTTTGTACCTATCAAAAGATATGTCTTTTTTTCTCGGCGGAATTTTCGGTTTTTTACATATGTTTTTCTTTCCAAAAAACGGGGCTTTCATAAAGTTTCACCCCCTCATCAGGCATAGAATTTTCTATTGTAAGCCACACCGCAAATTCACTTTTGGGCAGTACATAAACCTCTGTTCTGTTCGTCTGTCCTTTCGCACTGCAATAATAATGTGAGCAGATTTCCGGCCCGTCGTCCGGCATAACATATATAGCGACAATATCCGAAACCATATTGATTTCGATATTGTCATGATCGCGCATCCGGCGTTCCGGCCGCTTTTCATCATATATGTGCCGATATATCAAAATACAGTCTGTATACCGAACCGGGGCAAGCCCATCAAAAAATTCTTTCATTGCCGGATAGAGGAAAGAACGCACATACTCGGCAGAGCCTTGTGATTTTTTTGGGAGCAGTGCCGGTATTCTCAATGAAAACCAGCCTTCTTTCGTAAACCCGATTTCCAGAGGAATATTAAGCCGTTCAATGTTGCTGACCTCAGCCTGTGCAAGCGGTTTTCCGGTGTATGCAGGAAGCGTTCTGCTTAAAAAACAGCCTGTTCCATTTGTTCTTCAAGCTTTAATGCGTGTTCGTACATCTGATAGGTATTTCCGCAATCAAAAAAAGCACGAACATTTTCAATCGTGCTTCCGATAATTTTCAGTTTTCTTTCGAGCCTTTTCAGCGAATTGCCAAAGCTGTTATATATCATTTTTTATCGCCTCCTCAGAATAAAATGTAATATCGGGTTCGTCACGGCCGTTATAATCTACCGTTGCAAATATGCACGGAGCTTTCGGCAGTTTCAAGCTTGCCGCCATTGTAATTGTCGGAACTATGATGATATATTTAAGATCGTCTTCGGGGCGCAGAAGCCTTAACAGATGCTCCTCGCCGTCATAAAGAGTTACAATTTCATATCCGATATTGTCTTTCAGAAAAAATATCTGAGACGGATAAACAGCCGGGTAATGTGCCATAGGTTCCACTTTGTCAATATATCGGAGCAAAACCCACACTGCAAGGATAACTCTCTGATCCGGCTTGCTCATAGGATCAAGTGCCAGATAATATCCGTCGCCAATTTCCGATATTCTGAGCTGCCGTTTGAGGTTGTTTATAATCTTTTTCGCAGTGTCCGGCGGCTTTTGCAGCATTTGAACGATTTGCTTTCTTGGCAATGTCCCGTACTGTGACAGCCACTTTACCACATATTTTTCATCTTCCAATAGCATTTTTATCACCACCTTTATGCGTATTTTTGCCTTAATGCGTATTCTGTTCGGAATGCGTTTTTTCAGCCTGCCGCTTTTTAAGAATAGTTTCAAGCTCGGCACGGTCTGTTGTTATCATTTCCTGTTCTTGCTTGGAGGCTTTTATAATAACCGGAACTTTGTTGTTGTTCGAGTGTATCAGTGCTTCGCCTCGTTCAAACTGCGTAATGGAACGAACCTCGCTTTTTGTAAGTTTCAGAACATCCTGAACATATCTGGCTTCATCAGGCTCAAGATTTAAAATAATCTTGTTTTTGGAGTTATTTATAATAGCTCTGCCGTATTTGCCGTCTTCCATACTGAAAAAGTCCGAAAGGTCTTGTGATGCCGAAATACCGGCGCCGCCGAACCCTCGGATCGTCTTAAAAATGTTAAGACAAAATTCAGCCGCCTCTTTACTTGACGACGCACCGATAAGCTTCCAGATTTCATCAATCATAATAGCTTTTTTCTTTGTTATGTCAGCCTTTACATTATCCCATACATAATCAAGAGCTATTACCATTCCGACAGGGAGAAGCTTTCCTTTCAGCTCCGACAGGTCAAGCACTATATATTTATTTGACAGGTCAACATTCGTTTGTCTGTTGAACGACTGCGCCGAACCCGTTACAAATCGGCTTACGATAATCGCAATCCTTTGCGTCATCGGATTATCAAGCAAATTCTTATGCAAATCTCCGAGTATCGGCATTTCTTTTAATACCGGAGGGTTTGCGTCTTTATCCACATACACGGAATCGTTATCGTGTGTGATACCGAAATCCGCATATGTTTTTATAAGCGCCTCATCCAGCATTTGTTCTTCTTCATTTGACATATCGGGAATAAGCAACGAAAAAAATATCATAAGCTGCTGAATTTTTGAGGCAAGCATAGAATTGTTTTCCGAATAATCCATTTCATCAATCAGATCCATTGCAGGAGAAGTCGTGTGCCGTATCTGCATAACATTGATACAATGCGGAGAACCCGGAGCAATCTTAATATACTGACCGCCGACCTTATTACACGCTCTGCGAAACTCATGACCTTTTATCGGGGCAATGATATAACACTGGATTCCTCTCATTCTCATTCTGAGGGCTAAAAGCTGCATGGTAAAGGTTTTTCCTGCGCCGCTTGTTCCGAGCAGTGTCAGATTGGCATTTTTGTTTTTCTTCGTGTTGAACAAATCCACAATGCACAAAGAATTATTATGGCGGTTAACGCCAAGCAAAACACCCGTATCATCCGACATTTCAAAGGAAGTGAACATATAGGTTGACGCAGCACCGCTTGTCAGAACATTTCGTCTTGATTTCTTTTCAAGCGAAGAATCCATTTTCAGAAACGGCATAACAGAGCATAGCGCTTTTTCCTGCTGAAACCGACAGTCGCTTGTATACATATCCATTGACTTTAACATATCAACCATTTGCTGTTTGCGCCAGAGGAGTTCTTCATAGGTTTTTGCAGATATCGTTATAAATACCGACATATAAAACAGATCCTCGTTATAATTCGCAATGCCGTTCTTTATAAAATATCCCGACTGTATGGAGTTTGTCAGTTCTTCATAATCGGTGCTTGTGTCCTGCATACTTTTAAGTTTCGTTCGGTTAAGCCTTATACGCTGTGCAACCTTGTCAATCGTTCTGCTTCGGTTTTCACGGTACAGAAAAACATCAACATCAATGCCTTCACCGGCGTTGATCATTGAGGACATCCAGCCGGCTCGGACTCTGCCCGGAAAACCGTTTCCCTTGATATACAGGAAGGAGTAGTACATTCCGTCCATTACGATATAATTGTAATGCTCGAGGTCAATTCCTCTCGGCGCAATAAAATTTACGGTTTTAATCGGCGGTATCGGATCAATGCCGATTACCTTGTTTTTTGCCGCCATTGTGTCAATAACAACTCTGTCAACTCTTGAAGAAAACGGTTCGTCTACACAGGAACGCTTGTTGAAAAACATATACAGAATTTCAGCAACGGCTTCATCAGGATCTTTCGGCTGAATAATCGAATTACCGCATTGCAGAAAATATGTTCTCGCATTTTGCTCTGCCGTTTGCAGAACACCGTAAATCTGACCGAAATCGTCATTATCGCTGTGCCTTGATTCCTCATACTGAAATATGAGAAAGAATCGCCTTGTAAGAGCTTCACGGCTTCCGACTTCTTTTATAAACCGTATATAATCTTCTCCCTGTTTTCGGCATTGTTCATTTTCCTCGCTTTCAAGCTCTTTTCGCACCATAGCAATGTGCTTATCCGAGTCTGCCTTTCGTGTAATACTCTTGAACTGGAGCTTTGCCGGCGATATTTTAAGCCAGGACGCAAACGAGGATATAATACCGAACTGTTCCTCAGATGATCGGAGCGTAAAGTTGATCGGTTCGATTTCAAGTATCTTGATAAATCTTCCGTCTGTTGTTTCTATAATGCCGTGCCTTATATCCTTAATCGGGATAAAATTCTGCACGAATTCAAGCTTTTCCGGCTTTTTTCTTTTTTCTCTTTTTGGTTTTGAGCTGTTCTTCGGCATATTTATATCCCACCCTTCCAAAATGTAGTTTGCGTTTGTGTAAAGCAAAACGCAGCATATGCGCTGCGTACTGAAATAACGAGTCGCCGTCAATTCCCATCATTGCCACAACTGCAAGCGGGAGCAGTGTAACCGTCATAACGACAATTCGTATGGTTCCCGTCATCGGTATCAGCATAAGTTCGGGATAGCCGACAGCTCCGACGATAAGCACGGTTTCGACTGCATTTCGCAGTTCGAGCATTCCGCCCAAGATTTTTCCCGAATCCGTATAATTCGCCGGAATAGCATAAATATTGTTATATTCTTTTTCTTCATTCAAAATATCATTCACCTGCCTATACGATATACCGTAGCTGTCGTTTTGAATCTGCCGAGATTCAAAGCTTGTTGATGATTCGGTACATAAATATCAACACGATGTATATTGTTCTCAATTTCGGAGCCGCCACGATCTTCGACCGTGTATAGCTTTCCGTTTATCATAAGCTGCGTTCCAAACGGATAGTTGCTTGACATTGCAACCATACCGTCTGCAAGTGGTTTCCCACTTGCGGTTTTCGCAAGGGTATTGCCATTACATTGATAACAGGAGCAGTAATGAGTAACTTCAACCTCTAATGTATACAGACCTGTACCGGAAGGCTCTGCGGAAACCGCCATATTATAGTCAACACCGTTCGGTCGTCTTAATACCAGACTTGCCTCATAACTTGGTGTGTTTAGAATAACACCGCTGCCGCCGGAGGAATGAACCCACATTCGTGAGCCGTCATCACCGTAACCGGCAAACATAAGAACATGATTCCAATCACCGCCGCCCGAGTTTGCCAGAAACCCAAGATCTCCAATCTGTAAATCCGATGCGGAAACAGCCGATGTTTTCGGATACTGTCCGGAAGTCCCGTCGCCGATATATACGCCTAAAGCTGTTTGATAAACCCAGGTTGTAAAACCGCTGCAATCAAGTCCATACGGTCTGATTGTTCCTGTTGAAGAAGAACCTGCCGCAGTAACAACCTTTGGAGTATTCCATTCATCATTCCAGCCGGGACCGGATTTCCCGCCCCAGAAGTACGGAACCTTGCCGACGAGTGCAAGTCCTGTTGTTAGGAGCTGCTTTCTTGCCTGAGTACAGTTTTGCTTATTCACAAAATCAATAAGCTCTGCATCGGTAAGGGGAACACCCTCGCCGCCGCCCAAAGAACCGTATAAAGTCATTTTGAGCGAGTTTGCCATATTGGAAATGGCATCGCGGTAAGATATACTGAAATTGCCATAGTTAGCATCCAAATCTATACTGAATGCTTCCGCAATTACATTGTTATCAAATGGGTGAATCATACATTCTGCATATGTAACCGTTCTTTCGGTGCTTGTCCCGTCATCGCTTGTTTCCGTAACTGTTGTGGTTTTAACCTCGTAAGTTACGGGAAACATCTTGCCTGCAACAGCATTCAGCTTGTTAATCATATCATCTTTGCTTGTATTTTTCTGTTGCAGAGAAGCCGAATACGCAGAAAGGATATATGAAACATCATACCCTGCCGAACTTTGAGCATAATTGATTGTGGCTGCCATTGAGGTTTCGTAATCGTATCCGCCATTTCGGATTATGTTTTCGACCTTTGACATTGATGTATTGTATCCGTTTTCAACAGCATTTGAAACATCAACCACCAAACTATCATAGACCGAGGTTATCGTAACACCTTCTACCGGCTGCGTACCGTTTGTTCCGAATATGCTATCCATTATAATTGACGGGAGAGATACTATCATAACAATTAAAAAAGTCAATGATAAGCAGACGCATATCAGAATCTTAAAGAGGGTGTGCCGCATAGACCACGCAATCGAAATGGCTGCTCCGACAGGTCCGCCTGCCGCAGTGCCGGCAGCGATTTGTGCGGCGGCTTTTCCGCCTTCTACGCTTGCTTTAACAGTTGCCGCCGCTGCTCTTGAAGTGGCTTCAGCGCCTTTTTTCGCAGTTTCTTTTGCGGCGGTTTTGCCTGCTTCCTTTGCGGATTTAGCGGCATTTGCCGCTTGCTTTGCAGCTCCGGCATAATTATCCGAACCGTCACCAAGCTGATTTTTCTCTTGCGTTGCCATATGCGATACACCTTCCTTCATATATTTTAAGCTGATTTCTCAGCGGATTTTTTGAAAAAACAAAGCAGCCGAATAATACAATCCGACTGCATTGTTTCATTTTTTACGCTTTGGAGCTTTGATTTCCGATTTTCGTTTACCGGGTTTGCCAAAGCGTGCAGGAGTTGTTTTATAGCGAACACTGTCAAACGAAACGGTTTTAACATTCTTACCGTCTTTTTCATAAACGGGTTTACCGTTTTCGTATACAGGCTTTCTTTCAACAGCAGGTTCACCCTTAATGGAATACCATTGCTTTCCGTTAGCGTCTTCAAATACCTGATAATCGCCTTTGGGTGCGGCATATTGCGTAACATCATAGAATTTTGTTCCGCTGCCGTCACTGTGGCGAACTTCAAACTGACCTTCAGCAGCTTTCGATCCGTCAACAGATGTAATTTGCTGACCGTAGCCGGGCATGAACTCGCGGAACTGTGCCTGATTGTATGCGGCAGCATTTTCTCCGCTTTCAAACTCAGGTGCAGACGCATGAGGTTCCATTGCATACCAGCTTACGCCGTTTGAAGATTGAATGGTTGAATGGGGTGCGTCCGGTTCGTCATAGACTGCACTGTTATACCAGAGTGTATTGCTGTCGGAAGCCTCGTTTGCCATAACAACACCGTTTCCTGCCGAGGTGAGTACCGTTTCTTCCGCCATACCGGGGAAGGAAACATTCTCAGACGAAGGTGATAGATCACCGAATGTCGGATTATAGCTTTCAGACTCGTTTCCAATAAAGGACGGTGCTGAAATGCTGCCGTCTCCGATTGCTTCTGCGGACATTTGATACCAACTGTTTCCGTCAGCGTCTGTAACGGTCTGATAAGAACCTTCCGGTTCTGCAAAGCACGCACTGTTATATAAAACGGAATCTCCGTCAGCCGAGCTTGCTTCAATAATTCCGTTACCGCCAAAGGAGTAGGAGGTATCATCGGGCATATCCGAAAATCCAAATGCATTGCCGTTAAATGACGGAGCCTGCACACCGTCTGCAATATCGTCTGCGGACATTTGGTACCAAGTGTTACCTGCATCATCCGTAACAACAGAGTGAGGTGCGTCCGGTTCATTATAAAACTCGCCGCTGTAAAGAAGCGAACTGCCGCCATCCTCCGAGCTTGCCTCAACAACACCGTTTCCTGCATAGGAGAACGCCGTATCGTCAGGCATATCCGAAAAGCTGTAAGCATCTTTTTCGGACGGGACAGAGGCTATGCCGCTTTCAATATCAGCCGATTGTATCTGATACCATTCATTGCCGTTTTCATCGGTAACAACGGAGAATGCACCATCAGGCTGATTATATACATCACTGCTATATAGAGCAGAACTGTTACCGGGAACGGTTGCTTCAAGTACGCCGTCATCGGCAGTGCGAAGAACTGTACCGTCTTCCGCGCCGGGAAAGTTTTCTTTAACCATAGCTGCTTCCGAAACATCTCCGATGAACTCAGGCACGGAATAAAATTTTTCCGAGCCGTCGCCGCTTGCCATCTGATACCATTCGCTTCCGTCCGCTGCTTTTACAACAGAATGAGGAGCATCAGGTTTTTCAAATTGCGAAGTGCTGAACAACTCTACATCAGACATTTTTCCGTTACTGCCTTCAGCTTTTGTACTTATCTGACCGCCGGTAATCTGTGTATCACTCAGTTTGTACCCGCCAAGCTGAGGCATATAATTGCCCAAGCTGCGGTTTGCAATCTCGCCGCCGATTGTACCGGATACATTCGGTGCTTTCGACGCAACGGATGCTATTGAATCGGCGTTAAGCACAGCGCCGTTTCTGGCTGCCATGCCGCCGAATGCACGCCCAACAAATCCAAGAGAACCGCCTGCCCCCATACGAGTACCGCCGTTTACAACCGCGTCACGCACATAACTGTTACCCTTGAACATATTTGCAAAGCCGGACATAAATCCGCCCGCCGCATTTCCGCCTGCCGCCGATGCAGTACCTCTGAATACACTTCCGGCACTTTTTGCACCGCCGCCAAAACCGCTGATAACTCTTGCCGCCATAAGCATTTCCATACCCATGCTGGAACCGGTCTGAGCAACATTCAATCCCATTGACGCAAGATAGCTGTCAAATTTCTGTGCAGTTTTTAAGAAAGCCAACGCACAGAACATCCATAAAAATATACTGCCTCCGCCTGTTGACAGCGCGCCGCCGTTTCCCATGAATTGTCCCATAGAACTGTTAAAGGCTCTGAGAAACCAAACATTCAAAACGAGCAGCAAAAGCTGTGATCCCACCATTCGACACCATGCCTTAAATACATTGACAGTTGATTTTGAGGCACCCATTGCATACGCAAGAGGAGGAGTATAACATAACACGCCTACGACAATGTATCTTTCCACGGTTTCGAGTAGAAGCTTGAAATAATTCCAGCCAAGGGAAATTTCAAGAATGATAAGGAGCAGCAGCCCGACAACAGACGTTATGGCTATGAATGTCGTAAGTCCGTTACTCAATGACTGTTCTATCCCTGCAAAAGTAAAATCTTCTGAGGTCATCGCCACATCCATTAAAGCGGTATACGGCGCTCTGGCAATATCCAAAGCAATCAGAAATATCGGCTTGGCATATCCGATAAGCAAAGCAAACAAGGAACTTCTCGCAAGCAATGTCAATGGATTTTCAGCCTCCGTAATCGGTCCGCCGAAAACGCGGAATAACTGCCAAACCGTAATTAAAAAGAGAATTGCCCATGCCATATACTGCATTACATCAAATGCTTTCGTAACAAACGGGAAGTATTCTTCCATTGCTGTCAGATCGGTATTCAATGTGTTCAAAAACAACCCCGAAACCGCATCCATAAGCTGTGATACAATACTTGAGATCCATTTGACAATTCCCTCGAATATCCAGTCAAGCAATATTTATCACCTCCGTCCTTGACATGATTTTACTTATCCGTTGTAGTTACCGCCGGAAATTAGGGGCTGCAAGTAAGTTACCACAAAACCTAAAGAGTTAAGAATAATCCATGTGATTATAATACGCTTCAGCCAAGCGGTAGCTTCATCAACGGCACGCTGGTTTCGGGATACCATTCGGACGACCAATGCTATTGCCGCAACGGTCACGGCAACGATGGTGCTGATGGCAACAATCTGTCCGTATACATCTTTCATGATGGTGGAAAACCGGTTCCAGATTGTGTCTGCCATAACAGGCTGAACCGAAATCATAGTTCCTGATATAACCGCAACCGCTGACCAGTACATAAGACTGAGCTTATCCCGTATCTTTTTGAGTTTTACCATGTCAATTTACCTCCTTCTTCAAAAATCGGCATAAAAAAGCCGCTTTCAAGTTTTGGGGGAAAACTTAAAAACGGCGGAGAATATGTCCGGTCCCACTTTGGGACGATACCATTATACCACTTTTATATTCGCTTGTCATCGGCATCGGTGCGCCAATTTTGTGCCAATTTTCTGCCGGAGTATTTTTTACGACAATCCCTCCAGAAGAGTAAGCATTTCAAACCAGAAATCAACATCCTTTCCGGGAGCTGCCCACAAGCGTATTGAGAGAATTGTGATTGCCTGCTCACGAAGTCTGTAATAGTGTCTCGGCGACATATCAAGCCTGTATAAAATATCCGTGAGCGACAGTTTTTCCGGCGCAATGTAAGTCTCATAAATCAAGTTATACAGCTTTTCACCGTCATTTGGCTTTTTCTTCAGAACGGTCAGAGCTTCATTCACACGGTCAAGCAATAATCGTGATTTCTGTATGCCTGCCATTCTGCTTTCAAGCTTTCTGTTGTTCATAGACATTTCGACATCAATGTGATCAACAAGCTCGTCAATGCCCTCAAACGGTCTGTCTAATTCCTCAGCAATCGTATCGGGAAAGCATTCAAGCATCCACGAAATTGTGCGGTAGTGTTTCAACAGCATAAGTGTGTTATGATATGTGTTTTTCTTTCGTTCCTGCCGGGCATTACGCAATTTTTCGTCATCAATGCTCTGTTCACCGAGTATTCCTCGGTGGGTAAGCAGGGTTATAAAGGCCTCAGACTGCTTTCTGATGATGTCTTCTTGCTGTTCGTATAAATTCTTTTTATTCATAGTCAAAAAACTCCTTTTCAAATTTTGTTAAGTCCACGGGTATACACGGCCCGCGGATGTTATTCGCTTCAATAACGGGAATGGATAAATCTAATATCCCTTCGCAGTCATATTCACATATACTACAATTCCTACACGGAGAAATATACGCGCGTAATATATAGGCTGATTCTGCAACACGATTATTTTGAGGTTCATCAGCTTTTGCTTGACAGATATTTTTGCTGTACCAACAAATCAGCTTGTTGATATGCTCGTGATCCGAAGTCTGTTTGTGCGTATTCTGACCGTAAATGCGTATTTCTTCAAGAATACGCACAGTTTCCTCGTGTGAGGGTATTGCAGTTTCCGTATCGGTTGGATACAGTTTATTAAACACAAGGCAGCCGTAGGAGCCGGGCATTTTGTATAGAGTGAAGACATCTCTGTATTTTTGAAAGAATCTCCATACTTTTGTTTTTTCCCAGTTCCAGCGTTTGCCGAGGTTTTCGAGAGTAAGTAAAGCACCGTATTTTCCATACTGAACAACCGGTGCTGAAAAAGAAAACGCATTACCTGCATCATTTGATACCGTGTGGCACCAAAGGTCAAGCCATGCGTCTGTTTCTTCAAATTTATAATTTAATGACACAAGTCTTTCTGTTATATTGCGTGGAAGGCAAAGGAAGCCGTATCCGTCTGTTGTGTAAACAGTCCCATTCATACATTCCTCTCCGGAACATTTTACAACCCAATCGGTTATCTGATATGTAAGCTTTTTGTTTTCGGAGTTAAACTCATATTTTATATAACCGAGTTCCGATAGTTTGTCGAGCATTAAAAGTGCATCTGATTTTTTCTTTATACCGAGTATACTTTTAATGCCGACAATACCGCCTGACCACATACCGGGTGAAACTTCGTTTTTGTATCCGCAGTAGGTGGCTATGCCTTTACGAAATGCTGCACGGGAGGCAAGCTTCATCCAAGCGCCCATTACGCCCTTGCCTTGGGGCAGGTGGGATCGCATAAGCTTTACCCATTCATATTTCATAAGGCATTTCATTTTTGTTTCCTCCAAAATAAAAAAAGAGATGCATTTTCACATCTCTTTTTAGTTAGATTTATTTACTGTTTCTTTGTGTTCCCACACACCATATCAATTACTACTTTTACGACAACGTAATTTTTTATCTCTTTATTTCGGAATTTATCGCCCTCCGAATTAAAGACCGTATGCTTCACAAAGTGCTTAAAATCAAGGATTTCTACATATTTCGGTTTTGTAGCAACACTATAGTCTCCACATGGGGTGTGCGGGGGAACATATCGACAGGGGTTATCTTTTCGGGCGTATATCCTTTTGTGAAAAGATATTTTATATCTCTGGCGAGCGTTGACGGCTTGCACGAGATATACACTATTTTATTCGGGGCAACCTCTGCAACGGTATCCAAAAGTGACTCGTCACATCCCTTTCGCGGCGGGTCAAGAAACACAACATCGGGTCTGTCATTCTCTCTCACGGTTCTCTCCGCTGTTTTTTCCGCCGTTCCGCAATAATATTTTGCGTTTGCCGCTCCGTTTATCTCGGCATTGCGCTTGGCATTTTCGACCGCTTGCGGAACGCACTCGATGCCCACAATCGCCTTTGCCGACTTTGCGCAAAACAATCCTATTGTTCCTATTCCGCAATACAAATCCCACACAGTTTCGCCGCCGCGCAGCCCTGCCGCTTTTGCGGCAATATTATATAATCTGACCGTTTGACTTTTATTGACCTTGTAAAATGAGTTCGGCGAAATCTCGAATTTCGTTCCGCCCAGTATATCCCACGTTTTATCACAGCCGCAAAGTACGATATTTTTGTCACCGAGTACCACATTTGTTCGCTTTGAATTTATGTTTTGAATTATACCGGCAATCTCAAAATTATTGCGCTCGCCGACCGTCTTCAACATTTCGACCAACTCAACGGCGTGCGATAATTTGTCATTCGCGGTGACAATCACTATAAGCTCGCCGCCGTCGGCTTCTCTCGTATAAATGTGTCTAAGCTCGCCCTTGCCGCTTTTTTCATCATATGCCGCAACGCCAAACCTATCCTTCCACTCTTTGACCGCCGCCGAAATCTCGCACGCATTTTCGCTCTGTAACAGACAATCCGTCATCGGTATGACATCGTGGCTGTTTCGGCGGTAAAACCCGATTCCGTCAGTTCCAATCGGCATCTGAACCTTGTTCCGATAGCGGTAAATCTTTTCGCTCGGCACAATCGGCGTCATTATTCCGCTCGCGTCAAATCCACCCAATCTCGTCATACAATCCTCGACTTTTTTCTGTTTATATTCAAGCTCGGCGCGATAATCCATATGCTGAAGGCCGCATCCGCCGCATTTATAAAAATACGGACATTCCGCCTTTGTGCGCATCTCGGACGGAACGACAACCTCTGTCAGCTTGCCTATTGCATAACTTTTGTTTACTTTTATTATGATTACCCTGACGGTTTCACCGACAATGGTATACGGCACAAACACCGCCATATTTTCCGCCCTGCCAACTCCGCTTCCGTCATCGGTCATTCCGGTTATTTTTATCTCATAAACATCGTTTTTCTTCATCCAAAATACCTTTCACTTTGCAATCCAAGCATTTTTCAATAAGGGGCTTTAGCCCCGTCATTCAACGTTTTCAGTGGGAGATTATACTCCCACTGAAAAAATTAAGGGGAACCCCGCCGCCTATAGAGGCGGGGGACATCTTGAATTTAGTTATATCTCGACCCTGCCTTTGAGCGCCCTCGACAATGTTATTTCATCGGCAAATTCAAGTTCGCCGCCGACCGGCACACCGTGCGCAATTCTCGTCACGTTTATTCCGAACGGTTTTATCAGCTTTGAAATATACATTGCCGTTGTTTCACCCTCTAAATTCGGGTTTGTCGCCATAATTACCTCTTTAACGTCACCGCCCGAAATCCTCGCGATAAGTTCTTTTATCCTTATATCATCGGGTCCCACATTATCCATCGGCGAAATCGCGCCATGCAGGACATGATACACACCCGAAAACTCATTCGTTTTTTCTATCTGAATAACATCACGCGGACTTTCGACAACACAAATCACGCTGTGGTCGCGCATCGGATTGTCGCATATTCCGCATACCTCTCTGTCCGAAAGATTCTGACACACCTTGCAATAACACAGACTTTCCTTTGCATCAATTATTGCCGCCGCAAATTTTTGTGCGTCCTCTTTTGAACGATTTAATATAAAAAACGCAAGCCGCTGAGCTGTCTTGCTGCCTATCCCGGGCAGCTTTTCAAATTCCTCTATCAAGTTTTGCAGCGGCAGAGCAAAATACTCCATATATCAATTCTCCTTATCCTATTATCCTAAAAAATTCGCATTTTGTATTTCAGCCCCGAAAAACGCCGCTGAATATTATCGTTGTCTACATACTGTTTTATGACATCCTCGTTTCCGACAAGGACGACAAGTTTTTTCGCTCTTGTAATCGCGGTGTACAAAAGATTTCTCGTCATCAAAAGCCTGTGTGTTTCGCACATCGGCATTATCACCGCGTCAAACTCGCTGCCCTGGCTTTTATGAACCGTTGCGGCATACGCAAGTTCAAGTTCGTCAAGCAGCATAAAATCATATATGACCGCCCTGTCATCGAATATAACGGTCATCTTTTGAGAATTCTTGTTTATGTCCGAGATAAACCCGACATCACCGTTGAAAATGCCAAGGCCCTTTTCGGTTCCGTCAAGCCTTTCCCACTCCATTTGATAATTATTCTTAATCTGCATAACCTTATCGCCGAGACGATATGTACACCGCGCCGTTGAATATTCCTCTCTGTCGGGTGACGGCGGATTCAGCTTGTCCTGTAATATGGCGTTCAGATTCGCCACACCGATGAGCGACTTTCGCGTTGGGGTCAAAACCTGAATTTGAGAAATCCCGTTAAACCCGTAAAACCTCGGCAGCCGCCTTGCGCATAAATCCGCAATCGTATCGGGTATCGTCAATGGGTCATCGCGCGTAACCAAAAAGAAATCGTTATCGGCATCGTTGAACATCGGCATCTCGCCGTGATTTATGCGGTGCGCGTTTACGACAATCATACTCTCGCGCGCCTGTCTGAAAATCTCGGTCAGCTTGATACAGGAAATCGAATCGCTTTCTATTATATCTTTAAGCACGTTCCCGGCACCCACGGACGGAAGCTGGTCGCTGTCGCCGACCATTACTATTCTCGTTCCGGCCGACATCGCAGCAAGCAGACTGTCCATCAGCAATATATCCACCATTGACATCTCATCTACAATCAAAATATCACAGTCAAGTTTGTTATTCTCGTTTTTGGCAAAACGATTGCCGACCTCGCTCTCACCCGGGGTAATCTCCAAAAGTCTGTGAATCGTCTTTGCCTCCGCTCCGCAGACTTCGCTCATTCTCTTTGCCGCTCTTCCCGTCGGCGCGGTGAGCATTACCTTTTTTCCTGTTGTTTCGGCAATATCAATTATCGTTTTGATAATTGTCGTCTTACCTGTACCCGGACCGCCCGTTATAACAGTTGCAGCGTTTTGAAAAACACAGTTTACCGCATCGGTTTGAGCCTCGGCAAGAACTATTCCGTTTCTTTTTTCAACCTTTTCGATAAGACTGTTCATCTCTGCTATGTCGGTTTCAAAAATAATTCCCGACATTTCCAACAGCCTTTTTGCCACACGCCTTTCGGCGTTATAATATTCGGCAAGATATATTGCGTCAAACTCGCCCATATTCTCTTGAAAGAGCTGTTCCGACAGCAACATATCCGATATTGCGTTTTCGGCAACGCCGCAATCAATTTCCAGCATCTGTGCCGCTTGTGACGAAACAGTACTGCGCGGCAGGAACGTATGTCCGTTAAGGTATCCGATTTGCCGCAAGAGAAACTTTATTCCGCTCATTACCCTCTCGGGTGCCGCCTTGTCAAACCCGAGTCCAAGAGCCATCGCATCGGCGGTTTTAAAAGTTATTCCATCAACGCTGTCGGCGGCAATATACGGATTATTTTTTATTTTATTGACCGTATCCGCCCCGAAAACCGCGTATGCCTTAACCGCGGCAGACGGCGAAAGTCCGAACTTCTGAAAGAATATGATTACCTCACGCACACCGATAAGCTCAATAAATTTTTTATGAATCTCATCAACTTTTTTGAGCGTCAGTCCCGATATTGCCAAAAGCTTTTCAGGTGTGTTCTCTATCACGTCAAGCGCATCCGCGCCGAACATCTTTACAATCTTTTTTGCCGTTGCCTTGCCAATTCCCGGCAGAACGCCCGAGGCAAGATACTTTTCCGTTTCGTCCTCGGTTGACGGAAGATGGCGTTCGTAATACTCGACTTTGAACTGGTCGCCGTATTCAATATGCACAACCCAGTCGCCGTGCGCCTCTATCCTCTCGCCCTCGGTCAAATCGGGCATATATCCCGTCATTGTGATAAGCGAACCCCCGTATGCAACATCACAGACAGTATATCCGTTTTCGTTATTTGAATATATAATCGATTCAACCACACCGTCAATTTTTATCACGTTTTATCCTCCCGAAAATCATATTCGACCGTAAAATTCCGCACGGACGGTCATCGTCATTATTTATGAACCGCCGCACCGAAAAATCTTATCTTCCGTATGTTTGAGTTATCTTTTTTATCCAATCCGCCGTTTCGTCAAAAAACACCCAATTCAGCATAAGCCGCCATTGCCAGTTCCCGTCGGCACGCGACGGAACATTCATTCTCGCACGGTTATCAAGACCGAGAATGTCCTGCATCGTAATAATCGAAACATCCGCGACGGTCGCCATAAGGCATTTTATTACCTCGCGCTTTTCATCACAGTTACAAAGGTTTTTAAGCCGCAGGTATTCTCTCGCAAAATCGACCTCTTTTTTGTCCGCGGTATCAAGCCAGCCGGCAAGAGTCGCATTATCATGAGTTCCGATATACGCAACGCAATTTTTGTTATACTTATGCGGAAGGTATTCGCTGTCGCTTTCGGGGTCGAAAGCGAACTGTAAAACCTTCATACCGGGGAATTTTGTGTATTTAAGCAAGTCGCGCACGGGTTTATCAATCATTCCCAAATCCTCGGCAATAATCGGCGGATTTTCGCCCAGCTCGGCTTTTAAAACATCAAAGAAATCCTCGCGCGGACCTTTTTGCCATTCTCCGCCCGTTGCATCCTCATCTCCGAACGGAATCGAGAAATAATCCGCAAATGCCCTGAAATGGTCGATACGAACAATGTCACAGCATTTAAGCATTGACTTTATTCTCTTTATCCACCACTCATACCCGGTGCTTTTGAGATAATCCCAATTATATACCGGGTTTCCCCAAAGCTGTCCTTTGGGCGAAAAATAATCGGGCGGACAGCCTGCCACACACAGAGGACGTCTGCCTTTTCCGAGTTTCAGAATTTCGTTATGCGCCCACGCGTCCGCGCTGTCCTCGGCGACATACATCGGAATGTCACCGATAATTTTTATCTCATTCTTTTCAGCATATTCTTTCAGTTTTTTCCATTGCTCAAAAAATCTATATTGCGTATAAATCCAAAATTCTATTTCGTCCTGAAGTCGGTTATACGCATCGTTCATAGCCTCAAAATCACGAAATTTAATCTCATCCGGCCATTCCCAGTACGGTTTTAAACCGTATTCGAATTTAAGCGCCATAAACATTGCATAATTTTCAACCCAATACGCCTCGCTGCTGCGAAACTCGGCGAGTTCCTCTTTTATGTCATCTCTGTCGGCACGATACGCCTCTTTGAGAACCTTAAAACGGTTTTCAAAGAGCTTTCCGTAATCGGCAAATTCGGAATTATCACCCCAATTAATATTTCTGTACGTTTCGGGGTTTAACTTTCCGCTTTCGCTGAGCATATCCAAATCAATCAGATACGGATTCCCGGCAAAGGTCGAATATGACTGATACGGCGAATCGCCGAACCCTGTCGGGGATATGGGCAGAATCTGCCAATACTTTTGTCCCGCACGTTTCAAAAAATCTATAAATTCATATGCACATCTGCCGAGAGTTCCGATTCCGTAAGGTGACGGCAATGATGTAATGTGCAAAAGCACTCCGCTTCCTCTTTCCATAATAATCTCCATTCTGCCGCCTATGAGGCGGGGGACATCTGCGGCAACGTTATATCACATAAGGCGCATAATCTGTATCAGAACAAACCATACGCCTTATATATTAATTCCGTGCCTAAAATCACACTTAAATTAAGTGTTCCGGGCACAAATTTATCAGTCAACAGTCAATACCCAACCAAACTCATCTTTTGCCGTGCCTGTTTGTATTCCCGTGATTGTGTCGAAAATACGCTGTGTTACCTCGCCGATTTGGTTATTGTTCACCGGCATAATCTTATCCTCCCACTTAAGTTCACCAACAGGAGAGATAATAGCCGCCGTACCCGTACCAAAGCATTCTTCAAGCTTGCCTGATTTATACGCTTCATAAACTTCTTCAATAGAAATTCTGCGTTCCGATACCGGAATACCCCAGTGCTTTAACAGCTCAATCGTTGACATTCTCGTTATACCGCTCAAAATACTTCCGTTAAGCATCGGCGTAACAACCTCGCCGTCAATCTTAAAGAATATGTTCATCGAGCCGACTTCTTCGATATACTTTTGTTCCACACCGTCAAGCCACAGAACCTGTGAATATCCGCGGTCGTGCGCAATAACCTGAGCCTTTATGCTGCTCGCATAGTTACCGCCCGTCTTGGTAAAGCCCGTTGCGCCGCGAACGGTACGAACATATTTATCCTCAACATAAATCTTAACCGGGTTAAGACCCTCGGGATAATAAAGACCGCTCGGCGAACAGATAATATAGAGCGAATACTTGTTTGACGGACGAACGCCGAGACACTCGTCAGTTGCAATAATAAACGGACGGATGTACAAAGACGCACCCTCTTGTTTCGGAATCCAATCTTTATCAAGCTCAACCAGCTGTTTAAGCGCCTCAACGCAAAAATCAACGTCAACCGGCGGAATCGCAAGTCTGTCGGCGGAAACATTCATTCTTTCAAAATTTTTATAAGGACGGAAAAGACGAACGTGACCGTCTTTTGACATATACGCCTTTAAGCCCTCAAATATCTCTTGTGCATAGTGGAACACCATTGCAGACGGTTCAAGCGTTATCGGCCCGTAAGGAACAATCCTTGCGTCATGCCAACCGTTTTGCGGGTCGTAATCCATAACGAACATATGATCCGAAAAAATATCCCCGAAAGTCAAATCTCCCTGCGGTTTTTGTTTAGGTGAAGTTGTCTTGGTTACTGTGATGTTCACATTTATTCCCTCTTTCATAAATACTGTAATTACTATTTTTATCAAATATAATCTTTATATATCAGTATATCACACCGTTTTACATATTTCAAGAAAAATTTTAATAATTATCAGAAAAAAACGGCGATATTTTTATACAGTTTACAATTATTCGCATATAATAAGGTTTTTATCGAACGAGGAAAGGTTGTCATACCCGTCTTTTTTCACTATAACCAAGTCCTCGATTCTCACGCCGCCGATGCCGCCGATATATATTCCCGGTTCACAGGTCACAGCCATATTCTCTTTGAGAATAATTTTAGATTTAGGCGAAAGCGTCGGCAATTCGTGAATTTCAACGCCCACTCCGTGGCCGAGCGCGTGTCCGAAATATTTTCCGTATCCGGCATCCTCGATAACTCTGCGTGCCGCAGCGTCACATTCCGCACCGCATACCCCCGAGCGAATGGATTTAAGTCCCTCTTTCTGTGCGGCAAGAACGGTATCATACACCTTTTTTTGTTCTTTTGATATTTCGCCCATTACAAAAGTGCGCGTCATATCCGAACAATACCCCTTATATACGCACCCAAAGTCAATCGTGACAAAATCGCCGCGTTCAAGTATCTTTTCATTAGGCTTTCCGTGCGGCATTGCCGACTTTTCGCCCGATACGACTATCGTTTCAAAAGATGTGCGTTCCGCGCCGTGCTTTCTCATTCTGTATTCAAGTTCGGCGGCAATGTCACATTCTCTCGCGCCCGTCTTTATATAAGGTAAGACCTCGCCGAGCGCAACATCACCGATTCTCTCCGCCGTGCGCATACGCTCGATTTCGGCATCCGTCTTTATCATTCGCTTTAAATCCGCGCGGTTGCCCAGCGGAACAAGTTCAATATCCGCAAGCTTTTCGGACAGTGTTTTGTATTCACGATATGTCATCGTCTTATCCTCAAAACCTATTCGGGCAATACCGAATTCTTTAATTACCTTTTCGATTTCGGCGCATACGCCGCCCAACCCGAATTGAACTACGTTAAAATCGGGGGATTCGGCTTTTGCCTCTTCGGTATAGCGCGAATCCACAAAAATATATCTGAATCCGTCACCCGCCAAGGCATAACCCTCGCCGCCGGCAAAGCCGCTGAAATATCTCAAATTATGCGGCGATGATATAAGCACCGCATCCAAATTCAGTTCCGAATCTTTACCTAAAATATCATTTAATTTCTCATACATACGTTATCCCTCTTTTCTCAAACATTCATTATATATACGTTTAAACTCAACCGCATCACGGGTTTGAGTTCCCGCGGACTCACATATGATTCGCACCGCCGCTCCGCGCTCTGCCATTACCTGTGCCAGCGGATAAAAATCGGGTTCAAACTCCGTCTCGGCATATGTGCGGTGTTTTTTTTCACCGGCGTTTGTGTATTCGATACGGCTGAAATGCGCATGAAAGGCGTGCGCTCTCTCGCGACCGAGCTTATTTTGAATTTTATCGAATATATTTTCAAAATCCTCTTTGGTTTTAAGTCCGCCGAGGGTCATCGCATTAACGTGTCCGAAATCTACTGTCGGAATAAGCCTATCGTCAATCGAACACAGGGCAATAACCTCGTCAACCGTGCCGAGCTGTTTTACCTTTCCCATTGTCTCGGGGCAAATATGAATATTTCCAAACCCTGCCGCATCCGCGGCATCAATTGCCCAAGTGAGTGTTTCCGTTGCAAGCCTCAGTGCCTCTCTGCGCGTAATTTTTCCGCAAGAACCCGAATGTACGACTATTCTGTCCGCACCCATACACTTTGCGGCGTTCAAAGTCGCAAGTATATAATCAACGCTGTTACGGCGTTTTTCCTCATCGACGGACGACAAGCTTATATAATACGGCGAATGTACGGACAGGACAATACCGAATTGCCGCGCCGAATCGCCCAAATCATATGCCGCGTCATCACTTATTTTTACGCCCCTGCCGCATTGATATTCAAAACAGTCAAGCCCATTGTCCGCAAGCCATTTCGGCGCAGTAAGGGCGGACTTGTTTCCGCTGTCAAAAAAATCTTCACAGCACCCCGCCGTTCCGAATAATACTTTTGTTTTTGTATCCGACATATCCGCTTTCTCCTTTTTGTTTTTATTTTAAAAAATACGGCGAGGGATAACCCTCGCCGAATGAAATTATCTGAATTTACGTTTTCTCGCAGCTTCTGATTTTTTCTTACGCTTTACGCTTGGTTTTTCGTAGTGCTCTCTTTTTCTGACTTCCGACAAAACACCTGCTTTTGCGCAAGAACGCTTAAAACGACGAAGTGCGCTGTCCAACGATTCATTATCTTTTACTCTGATTTCAGCCATTGTACTACCCTCCCTCCAAGTATGGTCAACACTAAGATGTCAAGGTGAAAAATCTGTTGTTTAAAAAATTCTACTGTTCAATTATACCGATAAATTCTCTGAATGTCAAGTGTTAATTAATATATTTTTCATATTTTTTATTATTTTTTCAAATTTACCGCTAATTTCACACTTTTAAGCCCCCGAAATCGGGGTTTAAACCGAATATTCGCCAAAGCAAATCCAACCTTTGTAATATCACGCATCTCTGTCGGTATTAATTCATTTGTTTTTGCAACAAAGATTTTTTGGGGAAAGCTTAAACGGAATATGTATGCCGTTTTTGTTTAATTGCCATTTACCCATAATACGGTACCGCTTTCCAATGACACTTTTTCGGGAATACATTTTAAAGATATTTCGATACAATCATTATATATCTCAACACTGTTATCAGTACCTTTCCGCAATACTTTTACATCACCGACAGCAGCCGCATATTCACCGATATAATCTTCATCGCCCGGCTTGGTGTCCGTTTCATAAATTCCTGTAATAGAATTACATTTTACTTTAAGACCATTGCCAAATGAGATTATAAGAGATTCTTTCTCAAAATAATCATCAATCGAATAAAGCAATTCTTTATATTTCTCGTTCATAAAAACTCCTTTCTTATTTTAACCGGCTTGGTTTTGCCGGAACAATCTGAGCATACCCTTTTTTGTCATAGTGAATTGTAGCTCTTGTTGTGTCGTAATTAATACGTTCAACATTTAAAAAGACCTATCAATGATTTTCATTTCGGAAATAATATCCTTTAACAATTTGCCATCAATTTCATATTCAAGTACTTTTTTAGCATCGAAATAAGTTTTTTCGCTATTCTCATTGTAGAATTCCATTACGCTTATACCTTCATCGGCATGAGTTATAGAATATTTTTTATTGTTATATAAGAATTCAACCTAGCAGCCTCTGTTTAAGCAATCAACTAAGTCATATGAATTATTAAAATTATTATCATATTTCATAAATAAACCTCTCTTTTTATCTTTTTTTAAATATAGGATTGCCATTCTTATCCCATTTAATAATATGTTCATGGGAATTTGTGTGATTTTTGGGATTACCATGATCGGTGTAATGAATTTCTTTTATTCTTTTGACATTGCCTTATTGATTACTTTCCACTGAAACATTTCTTTAAAATCCTGATAACATTCTTCACAAATCCAATGATAATCATCTTCTGTTGCATAAGCAAATGGCAGCGAAGAGTCTATTCGAGTTTCACAAAATTCGCAATGTTCATGCTCCCACCCTTTGCGAAACGGTTGATAGTGTTTCTTTATAAGTGTTTTTTGAAACAAATAATTCATTTGATTTGTTAATCGCCAATCGTTTTTATTCATCATAATTACCTCCAAATTATTTTCTTTCTAAGCGACCATCGGGAAAAACTCTATATTTATTTCCCTTTCCATCAACGTAATCCCAATGTGGACCTATAGGGTCTCCGTGATTCAAATCTGAATTCCATTTTTCTCCGGTTTTGGGATTATACCAATTTCCCTTACCACCATTTGGACTAGTTTTTCCTCTCCATTCAAAATCTTTACCGGGGGATTTTGTCGGATCATTGCCGGGATATTTAATATTTTTGCTTCCCCTTGTATTTCCGAAATTACCTCCCATACTTCCGCCCATTAAACAGTCACCTGCTTTCGGGTCTTTGAAAACTCACTTTCAAATGAGATAATCTCTGTTCCGGCATCTTTATATATTTTAAAAATATCATCGGGTGCCGCACCATATACAATAATAGTTTTTGGGGATAATCTTTTTACAAGTTCGGCAAGACCTTTTTTGAAATATTCCTTATCGATTTTGCTTTTGATACATCCGTGAGTACCTACCGCGACGGTTTTAAACTTCTCTATCCCGTCAAAGCAAAACTCATATGTACGCTCATCATTGAACCTTACATTTGGTATAATTTCAATTCCGTTGTTTTGAAGCCATATCGCCAAAGCCCTGTTCCTGTATGTATTCCACATCTGCATAACAAGCGGCATATTCCGATATATACTGAAATCCGGAGAAATAATACCTTTAAACTTTTTCAGTTTATTTAAGTACTGTCTTGGGTTATGCCATAACCTCCCAAAATTCACATCGTGTTCATAGAACATCACCCATTTCTCAAAATCGCTGCAAGATCTCAGCATTGCTTTTGAAAAGGTAATAAGTTCTGACGGCATCTTTTCACTCGTCTTGATTTTCGGCAACTCAATATATCCGCTATATTCCGCATCCCTTACCAAAAACGAATGAAATACATCATAGTTTTTTTCAAAATTTTTTGTGTGCATTTGCACTTCATCCTTTCTAAAGTCATTTTCTTTAATATAACTTTAGCATAGAATAAAGTGTCATAGCGTGCCGCAAAAGTAGTATTTAATATAACGTTGTCGCAGATGTCCCCCGCCTCATAGGCAGCGGGTTCCATTCCGGAATTTCAGTGGGAGTCATAATCTCCCACTGAAACCCTGA
>ERZ773192.1098-NODE-1098-length-29586-cov-4.161864_pt1 | contig 29586 bp, 28 predicted proteins | sample MGYA00581010_ERZ773192 | MGnify/ENA primary metagenome ERZ773192 (study PRJEB29015, sample SAMEA2737741) | human gut metagenome | biome: human gut; feature: human-associated habitat; material: faeces | place: China | collected 2012 ...
ATATGTTTCCGCCGCCGTTCCTCTGTAGCCGTAGATTGTGAAGCCGTCATATTTCTTATACTCGTTTTTTTCTGTAGTATAATACCCAAACGCTTTTTCCCCGATAGAAGTTACAGAAGCAGGTATTGTAACGGATTTAAGCGAACGGCAACCAAGAAAAGCATTTTCACCAATAGTCTCCAAGCTATCGTTTAATTCTAACTTCACCAAACTTGAATTATCATAGAAGCTTTTTTCGCCTATACTTTTTAAAGTCGAAGGGAATTTCAATTCTTTTATAGAATTACTGTTTTCAAAGCTTCTGTTACCAATGCTTTCCAAGCCTTCATTCAAATTCACTCTTTCAAGATAAAAAGTTGAGTGAAAGGCTCCGTCCTCAATCTCGGTAACCGAAGACGGAATAGTAATACTGAGAAGACCGCAGGTATCAAAACAGTCAACGGGTATTTTTTTAATGTTTTGGTTTAAAAAATTAACGTAAATTAAAGACCAACACTCCTGAAACATTGCCGGACACAAATCGCTTCGAATTGTCGCCCTTCTCAAAAAGCTTGCTCCGAATACACACTCTGCACCGTTTTCAAAAGTTACATTGGATGGGATATCAATATCGGTAATGCCCGTGTAGCAAAACGCAAAAGAACTAAGAATGATTTTACCTGTTCCGTTTATTATAAGGCGCTCAACCTGCCTCGTAACACTGCCGGAAAAAGCGGATCTTTTTATTACAATCGGTTCTTCTCCCAATGCGTTTATAGTTACCGTTTTTACGCACTTAAATTCCGGATCATATTCTCCGTTAAATCTTTGCTCAGAGTATTGATACGCCTCAACAACATCGCCGCTGTTGAGTGTTACATCATATGTCGGATAATCGGAAGCATAGACGTTGGTTGTTATCATTGCCAAAATCACAATGATAACCAATATAATTCTCACTCTTTTTTTCATATTGAATCCCATCCTTAACTGTTTATTTAGCAATAATGAACTAATTCATCAGTCCACTACTGTTCCGTTATGACTCTTTATATTATCAGGCACATTAAAAGATGTATAGCAATCATAACTACCTGATATAAAAAGATTTGCACCACCATTATTTATGAAGTAGAAACCGTCATCTGGCACATCATTGTTGCCAATAGGTTCTTCTATACCGTAATAGGCTTTACAATTGTGAAAACGGTATGTAGATTTTTTCCCATCATTTCCTTGTACAAAATATATACGTTTTTTACTGAAAATCCTTCTGAAATTACTGAATTCACAATTATCAAAAAGAAAGTCCCATGAGAACATACAACTTTTATTAAATCCAATCCTGTCAAATGTACTATCAGCTTTAGTTCCTTCATGATCGTTTTTCTGTGTAAATCTACAATTTCTAAATATTACCTTAGCTATTGCATAACCATCTTCAACCCATCCGCTTTCATACGAAGCTGAATCAAATGGTTTATCGTTATACTCAGAAGCAATAAATCTTGGGCAATATAATTTGTCAGTATAATCTGCTTTTCCGTTTTTGAAAGGAATCGCTCCATCAAAATAGCAATTTTCCACTGTTGCATCAACACAGTTACTAATTGCCATCAAATTGTAATGCTCTCGATTAGTAAAGGAATGTTTTTCATCTCCTTCTCCTACATAAATTGTTGGAGTTTTAAGCTGTGTTGCAAAATAGTCCTTAACAACAACTTCACCGCAATTACTAAGATGAAGAAATCTTCCTATATCTTCTCCTCGTATATGTTTTGCTGATGCATCCAAAGTATAACCGCAGAGAACAATACCGTCAAAACAATTTTTGATAGTTAAGTGGCGATAATGATTATTCACCATTTTAGATGTCTTATTTCCACTCATCTGATGAATTGCAGCACCGGTCGAATTCTTCAATACGCAATTTTCAACGGTTATGCAATTTGATCCTTCTGATACATATACACAATGATGCATCTTATCAATTGACAACGAATTATCAACACTGCCGCCGGATACCAAAACCTGCTTACATGCTTTAAAATTGTATCCAAACATCGTTCGAGAAAGATTGCAATCAATAAATCTGATATCTAACGGCTTGTCACTGTATGTCTCATTGGATATATGAACACCTGTTTCAAAGCCGTCAATATTCACCTCATAGAAAGTCATATTTGTCGGAAACAACATTTTGCCAAACGATATACACTGTTCCTTGGCATTTACTATTGCTCCGTTTTCGTATTTCATCAAGCCTTGGAATGTTAAATCGCAAATTTCAACATTCTTCACTCCGCTACGGCCTGAGTAGCCAATGAGAACATAATAGCCGTCATTACTAAGAATAGGATTCCATACCCTTATTTGTGAGCCGTGACCGATAATACAAATATTTGACTGATTAAGGAACAACGTTCCGCTTACGAGATAAAGTCCATTGCGTCGGAGATTTATGTTGATCATTTCATCTGTATTGAAGCCGTTGATCTTTTGTTGAAGAGCGCCGGTACAATCTGCCGGACTGATAATGCCGTTAAGAACATCATTTATTTTATCAAAACTGTATCCGATATCATTATCAAGATGATAGTTCATTCGCTTCATCTTAACGTAAATGCAGCCGCTTGTTGTATAAATAAACTTACCGTCATAACGCAAAGCGCCCGATGCATCGGGGTCACTCGTGAAGTTCTCTGTGCCGTCCCTTTGAATAATTTCATAATACGAGGGTGACAAAGAAATACCGTCAGCATTAACCCAATTAAAAACTCTATCGTTTGGCTCATCTTTCGGCTTTTTAGCCGGGCGCTCAAATGTAAACAGATACTTCTTTCCGTTTAAAATCTGACCTCCGCCTTCAAGCAAACTATCATATTCAAGAGCGTCACGCATATCCTCCATTATAACAGTGTTTTCGGGGGTCAAGCGGTCGGGATTGAGGACATTGTCTTCACCGTAACCCGTGTACCACATAGGTCTGAGATAAGTAATCGCTTTCGGAGCAACAATAAGTGCCTCAAGAGCCTGCACATTTTCGCAATGAATTCTAAGTTCGGCCAAGCCTTTAGTATTTCCGGAAATTGTAGAAGTGAAGTGAGCATCAATACTATTATATTCGTCGACATCAATCGGTAAATCGCATGATGACGGTACCGAAAAGCCCACTCTTGACTCTTCAATTTCACTTCCGTCACTGCCCTGATTCCAATACATTATAGAAGCGTAATCGGTATAAAGGGCATCCTCATGAGGAAGACGAAGTGTTATAATTGCGTCGTTTCCTTCGACACGGCAATCTGCCGTGCTGAGCGGAACGTCATATGTTTTTATTCCGTTATTTTCCCATATCTCTTTCGTTTCGTTAAAATTTTCTTCTGTAATATCAACAAACATTGTTTTTTCATCCTTTTAAAATATATTTTTAAAAGTCGTTAAAAATAACCGCATATTGATATTTATTGCCAACGGCATTTTGCGCCGTTAGGATTAGCTCCGACAATAAAAATCGGAATCGTTGATAAAGTCAAAAACAGACTTCAACAGTCATTGTTAACGACTTACCATAGCATCATTTTTTCGGAAATGAACGTTCAAAGTTCCCGGATCAGCTTCCCTTTTTGCTAATCCGTAATTTCATTATATATGAACATTTGTTCTTTGTCAATGGTTTTTGTTAATTTTGTTCACAATGTTATTGATTTTGTTCACGATTATAATTTTATTTCGGATTTTTTGTTTAATATGTATAGCGCTTTTGCATACTTGTACCGACAAAACCGCATTGTATATATGATTCTCCTTTTCTCCGCTTTTTCACGCTTTTATTACAACTAATTGTGAAAATTAACAGTTTTTGACCCGCACCGGTTAGTTTATTCTAACTGAGAAAAGTTGCAAAAATGATTATATTATAGTATAATCTGTTTGAATGGTTAAAATACCATTATCAGGATTTAGTCATTGCTTTCAACTTTGTTTAAATCCAAGAAAACAAAAAGAAAGTCAGGCGATTTTTATGAAAACTGTTTATGCAGACAATGCTGCAACAACAGCTCTCTGCCCTGAAGCTCTTGACGCAATGGTAGATTGTTTAAAAAACAACTACGGTAACGCTTCAAGTCTGCACCACATGGGTCAGGAGGCTGCCGCCGCAGTTTTGCAGGCAAGACGTGACATTGCCGACGCTATCGGCGCCGATGTGAACGAGATTTACTTCACCTCGGGCGGAACCGAAGCGGACAACTGGGCAATCACCAATGCCGCACATCTCGGCGAGAAAAAAGGAAAAAAGCACATTATTTCAACAACGTTTGAGCATCATGCCGTTCTTCACACGCTGATGAAGCTTGAAAAAGAAGGCTTTGAGGTAACCTACCTTGATGTTCATGAGGACGGCTATGTTCGTCTTGACGAGTTTAAAAAAGCTCTCAGAGACGACACCTGCCTTGTTACAATAATGTATGCAAACAACGAAGTCGGAACGGTTCAGCCTATTCCCGAAATCGGCGCAATTTGCAAAGAAAAGGGCGTTTATTTCCACACCGACGCTGTTCAGGCCGTCGGTCATCTTCCGATCAACGTTAAGCAACAGAACATTGATATGCTCTCGTTCTCATCTCATAAATTCCATGGCCCCAAGGGAATCGGTGCACTTTATTGCCGCAAGGGCGTTCCCCTCATGGGCTTCATGCAGGGCGGTGCTCAGGAAAGAAACAAGCGCCCCGGCACAACTAACACTCCCGCCATTGTTGCAACGGCGGCGGCGCTCAAAAAATGCTGCGAGGACATGGACAAAAACATTGCCTATGTCAGTAAATTAAGGGACAAGCTTATTGATACTATCCTTGAAATCATTCCCCGTTCAAGAGTAAACGGAGGACGTTCGCCCCGTCTGCCCGGCAACGTTAGCTTCTGCTTTGAGGGCATCGAGGGTGAGTCGCTTCTGCTTCATCTTGACCTCAAAGGAATCTGCGGTTCCTCGGGTTCGGCTTGTACCTCAGGCTCACTCGATCCGAGCCACGTTCTGCTTGCACTCGGTTTGCCTCACGAGATTGCTCACGGTTCGCTCCGTCTTTCTCTCTGCGAATACAACACCGAGGAAGAAATTGATTATATCATCGAGGAGCTTCCGAAAATCGTTTCGATGCTCCGTGACATGTCCCCCGTTTGGGAGCGAATAATGAAAGGAGAGGACTACTATGCTGTACAGTGAAAAGGTAATGGACCACTTCCAGCATCCGAGAAACCTCGGCAAAATGGATGACGCGGACGGCGTCGGCGAGGTCGGCAATGCAAAGTGCGGAGATATAATGAAAATGTACCTCAAAATCAAGGACGGTAAAATCGAGGACGTTAAGTTCAACACGTTCGGCTGCGCTTCGGCGATTGCCACAAGCTCGATTGCAACCGAGATGATCAAGGGTCAGAAGATTGAGGACGCACTCAAGCTCAGCAACAAGGCTGTTGTTGAAGCTCTTGACGGGCTTCCGCCGGCAAAGATTCACTGTTCCGTGCTTGCCGAGCAGGCTGTTAAGGCGGCTCTCAAGGATTATTACACCAAGAACGGTCTTGAGCTTGATCCGAACGTATTCGGCAGTGAATGCGGAAGCAACTGCGAAAGCTGCGAGGGTTGCAGCCGAGAGGGTTGAGCCATGAAAAAGGCTATGATTGCCATGAGCGGCGGAGTTGACAGCTCCGTCGCTGCTTATCTGATAACGCAACAGGGCTATGAAGCGATCGGTGTTACAATGAAGCTTTACAACAACGAGGATATCGGTATAAAAAAAGAAAAGACCTGCTGCTCACTCGACGACGTTGAGGACGCAAGGAGCGTTGCAAACAGGCTCGGCATACCTTATTATGTTTTTAATTATACCGACAATTTTAAATTGCAGGTTATCGAACGCTTCGTTGAAGCATATCGCAACGGCAGAACGCCGAACCCGTGCATCGACTGCAACAGATATATCAAGTTTGATCAGCTAATGCACAGAGCAAAGGAATTGCAGTTTGATTATGTTGTAACGGGTCACTACGCTATTAACGAGTACGATGAAAAAAAGGGGCGCTGGATACTGCGCAAGGCGACCGACGACACAAAGGATCAAAGCTACGTTTTGTATTCGCTCACGCAGGATCAGCTCAGCAGAATCCTTTTTCCGCTCGGCAGAATGACCAAGCATGAGGCGAGGGAAATCGCCGAAGCGCAGGGCTTTGTCAACGCAGATAAGCACGACAGCCAGGATATTTGCTTCGTTCCCGACGGCGACTATGCCCACTTCATTGAGAATTGGTGCGGATTCAGGTTCACCGAGGGTGATTTTGTTGACCGTGACGGCAATTTTATTGCCAAGCACAAGGGCATAATCAACTACACGATCGGTCAGCGCAAGGGCTTGGGCATTGCGGCGAAAGCGCCGTACTATGTTGTCAGCAAGGATCTTGCGAAAAATCAGGTCGTTCTCGGGTCAAATGACGATTTGTTCTCTAATCACCTTGAAGCAACGGATTTGAACTTCATTTCAATTAAAAAGCCCACCGAGCCGATGAAGGTCAAGGCAAAGGTCAGATACAGGCAAAAAGAGACCGACGCCGTGATTACTCCGCTCGAAAACGGAAACGTCAGCGTCGATTTTGAAACACCTCAGCGTGCGATTGCTCCCGGCCAGGCAGTTGTTTTCTATGACGGAGACATCGTTGTCGGCGGCGGAACGATAATATAAATTAAACAATTATATAATTTATATTATATATATTATAAATGTATAGGATTCACTCTCCATGTTTTTGTACGGGAGAGTGAATTTTTATCGGCTGATTTACTTGCCTTTCCCTGCAGAGGAGGAGCTTACGCTAAAAGATAAATTCTGCTGATATTCATCGCCCGCCCCATCAATATACCCTCACGCAAACTATTTCATTTTCTTTACAAATAACGGTTGTTTTTTGTCACGGTCTGAGTTATAATTATAAAGGTTAAATTCGCTTATAATGCAATGTTGCGATTTGCCCGTTTAAAATATAAATGAATATTCATTTCTCTTTTCTTACAAATTATCAAGCCTCTCAACGGCATAATTCCCAGTTTATTGCGGTTTTCCACACGAATATTTGTATTATATTGAATGAATATATTTTGTATTATTCTTGACATATTCTGTATATTTATGTATAATTATACCCTATTAACAGATTCAGAGGTTTAAGGCATGAAAAAGGTTTTTATTGACGGCAAGGCCGGAACAACAGGTCTCAGAATTTATGAAAGACTATCCGAACGATCGGATATTGAGCTTATGCTACTGCCGGATGAGAAACGCAAGGACGTTGAGGCTCGACGTGAAGCTCTTAACTCCTGTGATATTGCTTTTCTTTGTCTGCCCGATGCGGCGGCTATTGAATCCGTCGGATTGATTGAGAACGAAAACGTCAGAGTTCTCGACACCTCAACGGCTCACAGAACAAATCCCGACTGGGCATACGGTTTCCCAGAGCTTTCTCCGGCACACAGAGAAAAAATAAAAAATTCCAACCGAATTGCCGTTCCCGGCTGCCATGCAAGCGGCTTCATCTCACTTGTCTATCCCCTTGTCGAAGCCGGCGCGATCTCTCCCGACACGCTTCTGACCTGCCATTCGCTGACAGGCTACAGCGGCGGCGGCAAGAAAATGATTGCCGAATACGAGGATGCCGAGCCCGATGTTGCGCTCGAATCGCCGAGGCAGTACGGCTTGACGCAGAATCATAAGCACCTTAAAGAAATGAAAGCAATTACGGGAATCAATGCTTTCCCGGCTTTCTGCCCGATCGTTGCCGATTATTACAGCGGCATGCTTGTCACCGTTCCTCTTTTCAAGGAACAGCTCAACGGCGTTACAATTGAGGACATCAAGAAAATCTATGCAGACAAATATCATTCGGATATTGTGAAATACAAAGACGAAATCGGCGAGAACGGTTTCATTTGCTCCAATAAGCTCTCGTTCAATGACTCAATGGAAATCTTTGTTGAAGGCAACGAGGACAGAATCCTTTTGATGTCAAGATATGACAATCTCGGCAAGGGCGCTTCAGGAGCGGCTATACAAAACATGAATATTCTTCTCGGAACAGACGAAAAAACAGGACTCGAGGTATAAAAATAATGAAAACAATTGAAGGCGGCATCTGCGCCGCAAAAGGCTTCAAAGCCAACGGAATTCACTGCGGGATCAGAAAGAACAAGTCAAAACGTGACCTTTCGCTCATTGTCAGCGACGTAAAGGCAACTGCGGCGGCTGTTTATACAACAAATCTCGTCAAGGGTGCTCCGATTTTTGTCAATCAGAAGCACCTTGCCGACGGACATGCCCAGGCTATCATCTGCAACAGCGGAATCGCCAACACCTGCAACGCCGACGGAATCGAAAAAGCGGAAGCCATGGGTCGGCTCGTTGAGGACGCACTCGGCATAAACAAGGACGATGTTATTGTAGGTTCAACAGGCGTTATCGGTATGCCGCTCAACCTCACTCCTATTGCAAACGGTATGGCGGAGCTGGTTGCAGGTCTTGACTACGACAACAGCGGTCTTGCCGCAGAAGGCATCATGACAACCGACACAAAGAAAAAAGAAATCGCAGTCAGCTTTGACATTGACGGCGTTGAATGCAGAATCGGCGGAATTGCCAAGGGTAGCGGAATGATTCACCCGAATATGGCAACAATGCTTGTTTTCGTCACCTCGGACGTTGCAATCACAAGTGAAATGCTTCAAAAGGCAGTCAGCGAGGACGTTAAGACTTCATTTAATATGATAAGCGTTGACGGCGACACTTCAACCAACGATACGTTTGCTGTTCTCGCCAACGGAATGGCAGGTAACAAGCTCATCGACAGCGAGGGCGAGGCTTATGAAAAATTCTGCAAGGCTCTCCATCAGGTCAGCGTTTATCTTTCAAGAAAAATTGCAGGCGACGGTGAGGGTGCAACCAAGCTGCTCGAATGCAAGGTAACAGGCGGTAAAACCGATGAAATCGCAAAAAAAGTTGCAAAGTCGGTTATTTGCTCATCGCTTACAAAGGCGGCAATGTTCGGTGCAGATGCCAACTGGGGTCGTGTACTTTGCGCAATCGGCTACAGCGGAGCAGACGTTGACATCAATAAGATCGACGTCAGCTTCAAGTCCGTCAAAGGCACAATCGCCGTTTGCCACAACGGTGCTGGCGTTGACTTCTCGGAGGAAAAGGCAAAGGAAATCCTTCTTGAAAAGGAGATCGAAATTCTTGTTGACCTCAACGACGGAGATTTCGACGCCACGGCATGGGGCTGTGACCTCACATATGAATATGTAAAAATCAACGGTGACTACAGAACCTGAGGTGAATACAGATGAATATTTCCATGGAAGAGAAAGCCGGGATTCTTACCCGTGCTCTCCCCTATATTCAAAAATATAACGGAAAAATCCTTGTTGTGAAATACGGTGGCAATGCCATGGTCAGCGAAGAGCTGAAGGAATCCGTAATGAGCGATATTATTTTGCTTTCGACGATCGGAATCAAGGTCGTACTCGTTCACGGCGGCGGTCCCGAAATTACGGGCATGCTGAACAAAATCGGCAAAAAGAGCGAGTTCGTCAACGGACTGCGTGTTACGGACAAAGAAACGGCGGATGTCGTTCAGATGGTTCTCGCAGGCAAGATAAACAAAAGCCTTGTCAACCTGCTCTGTGCAAGAGGAGGAAAAGCAATCGGTCTGAGCGGTTCGGACGGCGGAATGATTAAGGCGAAGCCCAAAGCCGCTGAGCTCGGCTACGTCGGCGAGATTACCGATATCAACGTTCAGCCGATTCTCGACGTTATCGAAATGGGCTATATTCCTGTTATTTCGACCGTAGGTTTTGACGATGACGGCAACACATACAATATAAATGCCGACACGGTTGCGGCGGGGATTGCTGGCAGACTCAAAGCGGAAAGTCTCATTTCCATGACCGATATTGCAGGAATCCTCAGAGATAAAGACGACCCGTCAACTCTCATTTCAAAGATTTTTGTTGAGGACGCTCCCAAGCTCATGGACGACGGAATAATCTCCGGCGGCATGATTCCCAAGGTGCAATGCTGTGTTGACGCCATCAATCTCGGTGTTCGAAAAGTTTTTGTTATCGACGGAAGAATTCCCCATTCGATTATAATAGAAGTTCTTACCGACGAGGGCATCGGAACGATGTTTGTCAAGGATGATAAATAAGAAAGGTCTGAAAAAAATGAGCATAACATCAAACGATAAGCAGTTCGTTGCCAACACCTATGCAAGATTTCCTCTTGAGCTTGTCAGCGGCAAGGGAGCGATTCTCAAGGACAGCAACGGAAAAGAATATATTGATCTCGGCAGCGGAATTGCCGTAAACATTTTCGGCGTTGCCGATGACGAATGGCAGAAGGCTGTTACCCATCAGCTTTCCGTTCTCCCCCACACCTCAAACCTCTACTATTCCGAGCCCTGTTCAACTCTTGCCGAGCTTCTCTGCGAGAGAACGGGAATGAAGAAAGTTTTCTTTTCAAACAGCGGTGCAGAGGCAAATGAGTGTGCAATCAAGGTTGCAAGAAAATACGCTTTTGACAAATACGGCGACGAGAGTCACTCAACAATAATCACGCTCAAGAACAGCTTCCACGGCAGAACGATCGCAACGCTCAAAGCAACGGGTCAGGATGTTTTCCATACGTATTTCGGACCGTTCCCCGAGGGATTTGTTTATGCCGAAGCCAATAATTTTGACGATGTAAAGAAATTCGCTGACACCGACAAGTGCATCGCAGTTATGATGGAGCTTGTTCAGGGCGAGGGCGGTGTATGCAAGCTCGATGAGAATTTCGTTAAGTCGGTTGCAGAGCTTGTTAAAGAGAAGGATATGCTTCTCATCATCGATGAGGTTCAGACGGGTAACGGCAGAACAGGCGAGCTTTACGCCTATATGCACTACGGAATTCAGCCCGATGTTGTTACAACAGCAAAGGGTCTCGGCGGCGGACTTCCGATCGGAGCAACAATGCTCGGAGAAAAAGTCGAGAACGTTCTCACCTTCGGCTCACACGGCTCGACCTTCGGAGGCAATCCCGTAAGCTGTGCAGGTGCATGCAACATCATCAAGAGAATTGATGATAAGCTTCTCAATGAGGTTAAAGAAAAGTCGTCTTACATTTTCTCTGAACTTGAAGGTGCAAAGGGCGTTAAATCCGTCAGCGGTCTCGGACTTATGATCGGCGTCGAGACAGAAAAGCCGGCAAAGGAAATTGCCAATGCCTGCATCGAGAAGGGCGTGCTTGTTCTGACAGCAAAGACAAAGGTAAGACTTCTCCCCTCTCTCAACATTGATTGGGACGATCTCAAAAAGGCAATTCAGATACTCAAAGAAGTTATTGCGGAATAATTTTTAATAAAATAATTGCAGCCACAGTTCATTTTTTAACTGCGGCTGTTCTTTTATAAATTCACCACATTATATCTTGCAATTCTGCACAAAATACATATGGTGCTCTTTGTGAACTTTGTATAGCAAATTGTGCCGTAATATGTTATAATATCATGCAATCGAAAGGAGAGGACGTTTTGGAAGAAAACAAAATGGGCGTTATGCCCGTAAACAAACTTATTATCAATATGTCGCTGCCGATGATAATCTCAATGCTCGTTCAGGCACTGTACAATATTGTTGACTCGGTTTTCGTTGCTATGGTCAATCAGGAATCACTCACAGCGGTTTCTCTTTCATTCCCTGCGCAAAACCTCATGATAGGCTTTGCAACAGGTACTGCAGTCGGCGTAAATGCCCTCATCTCCCGTGCACTCGGCGAAAAGAACAGTGAACGTGCAAATAAAATCGCCGAGAACGGCGTTTTTCTTGCACTGCTCAGCTCAATAGCTTTTTTTCTTTTCGGCGTGTTCGGCTCAAGGCTGTTTATCAGCTCACAAACATCTGTGCAATACATCATTGACGAGGGAACGAAGTACCTTCAGATCTGCTGCGGCGCAAGCTTCGGAATTTTTTTTGAGATCATGTATGAGCGTCTTTTGCAGTCAACGGGCAGGACCTTTTACACAATGATAACCCAGGGCGTCGGCGCAATCATTAACATCATTCTTGACCCGGTATTCATTTTTGTATTTAAAATGGGTGTTCAAGGCGCGGCGATCGCAACTGTTATCGGACAGATTGTAGCTTTCATTCTCGCCGTATATTTTAACCGTCACAAAAACCCGGATCTTCACCTTGATTTCAAAAAGTTTAAGCCGAGCGGACGCTTCATCGGCGAGATTTATAAAATCGGAGTTCCGTCAATTCTCATGGTTGCCATCGGCTCGGTCATGACATATTTCATGAATAAAATCCTAATTGCATACACTCTCGGCAAGGAGCTTTCCGTCAATGTTTTCGGCGCATTCTTTAAGCTCAACAGCTTTATTTGTATGCCGATATTCGGTCTCAACAACGGCGTTATTCCGATAATAGCTTACAACTACGGCGCAATGAAAAAGCATCGCATGATAAAAACGATCAAGCTTTCGGTCGTGTATGCCGAAGTATTCAGCATTATCGGTGCAATTCTTTTCTTTACGCTTCCCAAGGTTTTGCTGGGATTCTTCTCGGCAACTCCCGAAATGCTCAGAATCGGTATCCCGGCGCTGAAAATAATCAGCGTAAGCTTCCTTTTCGCGGGCGCAAATATTGCTTTGAGCGGCGTTTTCCAGTCCTTCGGAAAGAGTGTTTTTTCAATGATAAGCTCATTTATCCGCCAGCTTGTCGTGCTGATTCCCGTCGCCTATGTGCTTGCAAGATACGGACTGTCAATCGGCAATGACAACCTTGTTTGGTGGTCATATTCAATCGCCGATTTTGCCGCATCCGTTGTTTCAATAATCTGCTTTATTATCCTTTACAAGAAGATAATCAAGCCGATTCGAAACGATCAAACAGAGTAAATTCAACCTCCTCTTTTTCAAGGGGAGGTTGTTGCTTTCCCAAAACTATTTTTTAAGCTCAACTATTGTAATATTTTTCGCAGGGATTTTTGCCTGATTGATTACAAGGTCTTTGATTTGCAAGGAAACATTATCTGTCAGAATGCCTTTGCCCACAATTACTTGGCAAACATCTCCGTCAATTATCACAAGGCACTCGTTTGAAATCTTCGCCGTGATAAGATTCTCAAGATCGGCTTCGCTTTTAATTGCTTTTGAAAGCTCCGCTAAAGCTTCTGCGGCTTCCTCAGCCGCTTCGGAATCGGACTTTGCGTCTTTTATAACGGCGTTAAGTGTTTCCTTTGCTTCATCATGCGCCGCTTCACGCTTTACTTTAAAATCCGCCATTGTTTCCGACGCCGCAGTTGTCGCCGAAACATACTGTGCATCGCCGAGATTTTCCACCTGGCGGTTGGCTGTTGTCTTGCCCGTGTCGATTGTTGATTTAACTCCGGGACGTGCAAAATACCAGTTTACAAAAACCGCCGCCGAAAGCGTCAGCACAAGCGCCACTGAAACTAATTGCTTCTTTTTGATTATCATGTTCATCACTAACCTCCGATATATTATTCCGATTTCGGTTTAGGACAATTTGCACACCTCAATCGTGCGATATTGCCTTAATTTTTGCAATGCTTATTCGATTTGTGCTGATTCCGAGAACGGCGGAAACCGTCGAAACAATCTCCTGTCTGACTTTGGCAGAATCCGCTCCCTCACATACAATCGCAACGCCCCTGATTTCAGGTTCAATAACCTTGAGAAGAAGCCCCGATTCGTTGTTGTCGGAATCAATCACGATATACTCACGTTCCTTTGACCCGTCGTTGCTTTTTTCTTTGACTGCGTACACGTTCTCGTCGCCGGAGGCAAGCGTGACCATGACCTCGGTGCGGCCTGCGCCGTTGATTGCCGAGACAATAGATGTCAGTCTCTTCTCAATATCATCCTCGTAACTGTCTCGAATATCGGAGACCGGCTCCTTATCGCTTTTCTCGGTTACATCTTTCCCCTGCGGCATAAGCTCCGATAAAGTCAGCAATATTATTCCTGCAAGTCCGACGCAAACTATTGCCGCAATTCTTTTGTCGCGTTTAATTTTTTCGAGAATTTTTTCGACGGCTTTTCTCATTTTTTCACCTCGATTTTTGTTTCAATTCCCAGTTGGTTTTTTAAATTTTTTTCGGCAATTTCAAATTGATTTTCGTCATTTTTTTCTGCAAAAATTTCTACCTTTTCAATCTTCATTTCATTGCCGTTTTCTATATTGATACTTATGCTTATGTCTGCGTTATTTATTCCGCATTCTTTAAGAATGTCAAGAATTTTTCCTTTTAATTCGTTTTGCAGATATTCGGCTGCTTCATTGCCTGCCTGCGCAACGGACTGAGTCTCCGTCAATTCAATACTGTTAAAAATTTCCATCGGGTCTGCATTTGTAATGAACGGGCTGAGAATTGCGCACATAAGGAAAAGCGACACAGCCGTACGAACAAGCTTTTCCGTTGAACCCTCGGGCGAAATAAAAAGAATTATCGCACCGACTATCGCCGAAACGGCGATGCCCAATGTCCATTGCTTTATCTCATTCATTTTTATCCCGCCTTTATAACCAGAATAAGTGCCGTTGAAATAATAAAAAGAACAGCATTAAAAAGCAGCACAACATTCAAAAGCGTAAGCGATGATGCCAGCGCACGCAGAAGCTCGGCAATGCTTTGCTGGTTAAAAAGTTCCCCGACTGCCGCCGAAAGCTTCAACGCAAAAATCCAAAAAAGAAGCTGTAAGCATGACGGCAGATTTATCAGCGCAATAGAGGCTATTCCGAAAACTCCGATCGTGCTTTTGACGAGCACAAGACTGCCGATTATTCCCGAATATGCTTCGCTCAATGCGCCGCCGACAACCGGAACAGCCGAGCTTATGACGAGCTTTATTCCCTTTGACGCAACCGTGTCCGCAGCATTGGCAAGCGCACCTTTGATACCTAAAAATGACACAAAAATTGTTGAAACAAAAGTCAGCACAGCCGTTACGGTCTTTTTTATCAACGAGGTTATTCCGCCGAGCTTAAATGACGGCATGATTGAACCTGTTATATCAAGCGCCATAACCGCACCGACGATAGGAACTATATAGCCGTTGGAAATCCCCGAAATGAACTGAGCTCCCGCAAATGCAATTGACTGAAAGCTCGCGGCAAGCGTCGGATTACCCGTCACCGTAACCACGGCGGCAAGCACGGGAATAAGGGCAAGCATCAGCTTTTCGCCGACGGCTATTGAAGAAACTGCCGAGCTTACAGCCGTCGAAAGCGGAGAAATAACCGAAATTACACAGAGTAAGGTTCCGACAATGCCGACAATTTTTTTGATTCTCGTATCCTCGGGAGCGAAGCATTCAAAAATTGCAATTAAAATTATCACAGAGATAAGACGAACAGCCGAGCGTGTCGGAGCCTCGATATTTCCCGTGATGAGCTTTTTCGTCAGCGCCCAGATTTTCTGCGGGGTGACGCCGAACATGGAGTCAAAATCGACCGAATCGGCACCGATATCCTTTAAAAGCTCCTGCGTTTCGGAGTCAAGAGAGTTATAGATCTCTTTCACTTCGTCGGCATAGGATTCCGCACACGCCGAAACTGAAAGTAAAAAAGAAATAAGAACAAAAATTAAAGCAATTCCCGATATTTTTTTAATCTTCATTTTATTCAAGCAGCCCCTTTGAAATCTCGGCGAGCGTTTTTATCAGCGAAAGGCACATGGCAAGGATAACGGCTTTTCCGACAAGCTCAACTACGGTCGCCAGTGCCGAATTTGCACTGTCCTTGCATATATCCGAACCGATTTTTGTCACGGCGGCAATTCCGAGAATTTTTACAAGCAATTCAAGGTAACCGTCATTCAGAAATTCCGCGTCCGAGAACAGCCCGTCCGTTTCGGTGAAAATATTTTTCATATATTCAATCGATAAAATCACAAGGACAACTATTCCTGCAAGCTGGACAATTATTGCAAGCTCGGGTCTTTGCTGCCTGACGACAACAACAAGAACAGCGCAAAGTATGCCGATTAAAGCAAATTTTATGATTTCCATATCAAAATCCCATAACGGAGGTCGCCGAAGAATAAAGGTCTTTCAATTCGGGAATCAACATCGCAACGACGGCAAGCAAACCTGCGAGCACAACGAGCATTGCATATTCGTCACGCCCCGAACGGGTGAGAATTTGCTGAAGCACGGCGACAATAATTCCGATCGCCGCAATTTTGATTACCAGTTCCATATTCCGCTCCTAAAACAAGATTATAAAAACTCCGATTCCCGATAACATTCCGAGTCCGCAGGCAAGCGAAGCATAGCGTTTACGTTTTTCGCGCGCTTCGTTAAGCCGTTCGTCTGTAAGCTTTACATGATAGCGGCAGCTTGCAATCTGCCCGTCGGCATCACTTCTGCCCAAGCTCTCTCCGAATGAATAGAGAATGCATGTGTCCTCTCCGTCAACGCTTTTCGACTCATGAATTGCCTGCGCCCAAGCATCCGTAATGTCCATACCCTCGTTTATATAAGAAATGCTTTTCGGCAGAAAATCAAGCTCCGCAAGCTCGTCTTTTTTTTCGAGCAGTTCAATAAGCTCCGATGTCGGACGGTTCAAAAACTTAATTTCATTCTCCGCTATGCCGAACATCAGCGAGATTTGCTCGAGTATGCGAACACGTCGGCTGAGCCTGTATGCTATATACCGTCCGGCCATAGCACAGGCAAGCCCCAATGCAATAAGTGATAATAATTTCATTGCTTTTCCCTTTCAGCTTCTGTTCATCAGTATTTTTTTGACCGTAAAATCCTTTTCGTTGAGAAAGACGCACGCCTCCGTCGCTCCCGCTTCACTGAGCAGATTAAATTGGGGTCTGCGCTTAAGCTCATAAAGCTCCGAGCAATGCATCGTCACAATAAATTTAACGCCGCAGTTGACGAGCGTGCAAAGCTCCTCTGCCTCTTTCACCGAGCCTATTTCATCGCAGATAACAACATCCGGCGAAAGAGTCCGCACGGCAATGCCGATACCCTGAGCCTTTGGATAGTTTTTTAAAACATCGGTATTTATCCCGAGGTCATATCCGCTCATTTCACAGCGTTCGTCAATCACGGTGATTTTTTTGTGCTCCTCGTCTGAAATCAAACGGCAAAGATCCCGCAAAATAGTGGTCTTGCCCGACATCGGCGCGCCGCAAATAACCGTATTCGGCATTCTGCCGCGAAAAAGGCGGTTATATATCGGCAACGCACACCCTTTATATTCGGCGGGAATGCGGATATTAAGCCCCTCAACGTTACGAACAGACGTTATCTTTCCGTCACGGACAACTGCAGTGCCGTAAACGCCGATTCTTATTCCGCCGTCAAGCGTGATAAACCCGTCGGCAATGTTATCCGTCAGACTGTGTACGGAATATCCGCACAGGCGAATAAAGATTTCTTCAATTTCGGTTCTCGAAAATGAAAAAAGATCCGACGAATAAAAACCGGTAAGCCGTCCCGATTTTGTAATAAAATCAGTCCGTCCAGAAAAAACAAAGGCAACGGGTCTGTCGGCTCTTAATCGAATTTCGCAAAGAGAATCCGTATCTTTTTCCGCAAGAGAAGTAAAAATTGATGGGAGATATCTCAGAACAATGTCAATCTTTTCTTTTTTGTCGTGCCTCATTTTTATCACCATTTATTTTTTATGACTTCTTGTCCCGAAATAGAACATATCAGATTTAAAATAAGTGTGAATTTTCAGCCGTGCTTATTGAAAGACCGGCAGTTGTGTGGTAATATATAAAGGAAATTTATTTTTGAAAAGTGTGTCATGCTTTCACATAAAAGAGAGGGATGAGCCTGTTGAAAGAAAAAAAGAGTTTTTTGAAAAAACACCCGAATTCAAAGCTTGCAAAATTTCTTGATCGCAACATTTATATAATACTTGCGTTTGTTTGCAGTGCCGTACTTATGCTGTTGGTATATTATTGCTTTGATATTATTCCGTTTGGCAACAAAACCGTTCTGAGAATGGATCTTTACCACCAGTACGGTCCGCTTTTTGCCGAGCTTTATGACAGACTGACTCAGTTCAAGAGTATGCTTTACTCATGGAATACTGGCGGCGGCGGAGCCTTCCTCGGCAACTATTATAACTATCTTTCCAGCCCGATCGGCGGCTTGATAGTTTTACTTTTCGGCCATGAGAATGTCCCCGAAGCAATCGGTGCGATGGTATACGTCAAGAATGCCCTTGCCGCGGCGGCAATGGCCTATTATCTTAAAAAATCGAACCATAAAAACGATTTCACAATCTCCGCTTTCGGTATTCTCTATGCATTCTGCGGCTTCTTTATCGCCTATTACTGGAATATTATGTGGATTGACGCAATGTACCTGCTTCCGCTTGTTGTTCTCGGAATTGAGCGAATAATCAAAAAGCAAAAGGCAACCTTCTATATTGTTACTCTTGCAATCACATTTTTCTCTAACTACTACATGGCATACATGATTTGCATTTTTGCCGTGCTCTATTTTCTCGTTTATTTCTTCTCGAATTATTCAATCAAGGAGGTTCTTCCCACCAAGCCGATCTACGTTGATGAGGACGGTGAGATTTACAACCGAAAAATAGACAACGTCCTTTACAGCCGATTTGTCGAATCGGGTCTGCTGTTCGCTCTCGGCTCGTTCGTGGCTGTCGGACTTGCAGCCGTTGCGCTTCTTCCGACATATTTCTGCCTCAAGGCTTGCTCGGCAACATCGGGCACATTTCCAAGCGATTATCAGTTCTACAATAATATTTTTGATTTCCTTGCAAATCATCTTACATCGCTTGAGCCGACAATCAGAAGCAGCGGCGAAGACGTCCTTCCAAATGTTTATTGCGGAATCATTACCGTTATGCTTGTTCCGCTCTATATTTTCTGCGATAAAATCAAAGCAAAAGAGCGTGCGGCACACATCGTTTTGCTTGCTGTTTTCTTCCTCGGGTTCAACCTTAATTATCTTAACTATATCGTTCATGCTTTCCATTTCCCGAACGATCTTCCGTTCAGATTCTCATTCATATATTCATTTGTTTTGCTTTCAATCGCATACAAAGCAATTGTCAACATCAAATCGTTTTCAACAAAGGCCTTGCTCGGCTCCGGTGTTGCGACAGTTCTCTTTGCCGTCCTTGTTCAAAGGCTCGGTTCAAAGAATGTTACGGAAACCTCAATCTATCTCAGCATAGCGTTCGTTGCGGTCTATACCGTTGTTCTCGGCCTTATGAAAAAGAAAAACTATGCTCAGTCGGCTGTCTCGCTCCTGCTTATGTGCTGCGTCTTTGCCGAGGTTGCGGTCAGCGACACAAGCCACTTTGTCATGAGTCAGCAGAAGCCGAACTTTGTTAACGGCTATACCGAGTTTAGGGAGCTCAAAGAAAAGCTCGACACCGTTGAGGGTACGGATAAATACAGAATGGAGCTTACGAATATCAATACGCTTATGGACGCTTCATGGTTCAACTACAACGGCGTTTCCGTTTTCTCATCAATGGCTTATGAAAAATCCGCTAATCTCCAGCATAATCTCGGACTGAACAGCAACTATATCAACAGCTATATTTATGCTCCGCAGACGCCTGTTTACAATGCTATGATGTCGCTCAAATATCTTGTGAATAACGACGATTCGATAATGAACGACCGGCTGTTTGAGAAGGTTGCGGAAAACGACAGATTTGTTGCATACAGAAATAATTACTGCCTTCCGATTGCATACAGTGTAAGCGAAGAAGTCGAAAAATGGATAACAACGGGTTCAAATCCGTTTGAAATCCAGAATGATTACTGGACAAGAGCAACCGATGCCGGCGATGTATTCAAGAGGATTTCGGCAACGACCTACAGCACCGAAAATATCAGAAGCGACGATGAACTCCTTACAGAGAATTTCTCGTATAATAAAGAAATAACGGGTCAGGAAGGCTCAATAGTCATCAAATATGAAATTCCCGAATCTCAAAACGTCTATCTCTACACCGACTGCAAGAGTGCAGATACAATAAACGTTTCGGGCACAAACGGTTTTTCAAAGTCTCAGGATCCGAGCGATCCGTATGTTCTTGACTGCGGTTATCTTGAAAAGGGCGAAATTCTTACCCTTGAAATCACAATCCCGTCGGACAAGGAGTCCGGCTATGCCGATATTTATGCCGTCGGTCTTGATATGAATAATTTTGAAGCCGGTTACAACAAGCTTGCCGCTTCGGCGATGGATATTTCCGAGTTCACGGACACCCACATCAAGGGAACCGTTAACGTCAAGGCGAATGAGCTTGTTTACACCTCAATTAACTATGATGAAGGCTGGGAGATAACCGTTGACGGCGAAAAGGTTAAGCCGGTCGCTCTCGGCGATGCACTTATCGGAATTGATGCCGCTCCCGGAACACACACAATTGAAATGACCTATAAGCCGAAGGGCTTTATGATAGGAGCAGTTGTTTCCGCAGGCACCCTCGTTGCATTTATTGTTGCTCTTATTATAATTCACATCGTAAAGAAAAAGAGATATGCAAAAAGCATTGAGATCGACAGTAAGGAAACTGTTGAAACTTCGACGGACGGACCGACAGGCATTGACGCACTGATGGAGCAGGATCTCGGTAAAAATGCAACCGTTGAGGACGTTGAAAAACTGCTTGACGTTCCTGACGAATATGAGATGAACAAGCAGGATCCGACCGAAACTCTCAACAGAGCGGACGAGATTCTTAACACACAGAAAATAAATTTAAAAGAAATTCTATCCCAGATAGAGGGTAACGACGACTCGGAGGACAAGGAATGAACAGAACAATAATTACGGTTATAGGCAAGGATAGAGTGGGCATAATTGCAAGAATTTGTACCTATCTCGCTGAGAATGACATCAATGTACTTGACATTAACCAGTCAATAGTTCAGGGCTTTTTCAACATGATAATGATCGTTGACGCTCAGAATGCTAAGAAAGACTTCGCCGTTCTCAACGGTGAAATTGAAAAAATCAGCGAAGAGCTCGGCGTAAAAATTAAGATGCAGCACGAGGATATTTTCAACGTAATGCACAGAATCTGAGGTAGGCTATGATAAACTCCTTTGAAGTTCGTGAAACGAACAAAATGATTGAAGAAAATAACCTCGACGTGCGTACGATCACCATGGGCATAAGCCTGCTCGACTGCATTACGTCAGAGGTTGACAAAACCTGCGATAATATCTACAAAAAAATACTTTCAAAGGCAGGCAGGCTCGTTGAAACAGGCGATGAAATTGCACTTGAATTCGGAATTCCGATAGTCAACAAGCGTGTTTCCGTTACACCGATTTCCCTTATAGGTGCAGCTTGCTGCAATACCACGGGAGATTTTGTAAAAATCGCAAAAACGCTTGACAAGGCAGCACATGAGATAAACGTCAACTTCATCGGCGGCTTCTCAGCCCTTGTTTCAAAGGGAATGACCCCTGCCGAAAAGCTGCTTATCGAATCCATTCCCGAAGCTCTCGCTTCAACGGAAAGAGTTTGCAGCTCCGTCAATGTCGGCTCTACCAAAACCGGTATTGATATGGATGCGGTCAAGTTGCTCGGCGAAATTATAGTTAAAACCGCCGAACTGACAAAGAACAGCGGCTCTATCGGCTGTGCAAAACTCGTTGTATTCTGCAATGCACCCGATGATAATCCGTTCATGGCAGGTGCATTCCACGGTGTGACAGAGGCAGACACGATTATAAATGTCGGTGTCAGCGGCCCCGGTGTCGTTAAACGTGCCATCAGTGAGGTTAAGGACGGCGACTTCGGCACACTTTGCGAGACGATAAAGAAAACCGCTTTCAAGGTCACAAGGGTAGGTCAGCTCGTAGCGCGTGAAGCATCACAAAGGTTGGGCGTTCCGTTCGGAATTATTGATCTTTCGCTTGCTCCCACGCCCGCAATAGGCGACAGCGTTGCTGAAATATTGGAGGAAATGGGTCTTGAATATGTCGGCGCTCCGGGAACTACTGCGGCTCTTGCATTGCTTAACGATCAGGTTAAAAAGGGCGGCATAATGGCTTCGTCATACGTTGGCGGACTCTCCGGCGCATTTATCCCCGTTTCGGAGGATCAGGGCATGATAGACTCGGTCAATGCCGGTATGCTCACACTTGAAAAGCTTGAAGCCATGACCTGCGTTTGCTCGGTCGGACTTGACATGATTGCTATTCCCGGCAATACAAAAGCTTCAACGATTTCCGGCATAATTGCCGACGAAATGGCAATAGGAATGATAAACCAAAAAACCACGGCGGTCAGATTGATTCCCGTAATCGGCAAGGACGTCGGCGATACCGTTGAATTCGGCGGTTTGCTCGGCTATGCTCCTATAATGCCGGTCAACGGTGCAGACTGTTCGGATTTCATTAACAGAGGCGGCAGAATTCCTGCACCGATACACTCGTTTAAAAATTAAGATATGAAAAGTTTTGAGATAAAAGCCAATGATGCAGGTCAGCGGCTCGACAAATTTATAAGAAAAGGTATGCCGAATCTGCCGCAGTCGCTTATGTATAAATACATAAGAAAAAAGCGAATCAAGGTTAATAACAAGCGTGCCGAAATCTCGACAATTCTGCAGGTCGGCGACGTTGTTGATATGTATATCAATGACGAGTTTTTTGCCAAGCCCGAAACACGTTACGATTTCACCGGCGCACCGAGCAGACTGGACATTCTCTATGAGGACGAAAATATCATGCTCCTTGACAAAAAGGCCGGCTTGCTTTGCCACCCGGATGACAGAGAATATGTCGATACGCTCATCACAAGGATAAAGAAATATCTTTATGAAAAGGGTGAGTACAAGCCCGATGAGGAGAATTCGTTCACCCCTGCTCTCGTCAACAGGATTGACCGAAACACCGGCGGCATCGTTATTGCTGCCAAAAACGCCGAAAGCCTCAGAATAATGAACGCTCAGATGAAGCAGAGAACAAATCTCAAAAAGTTTTATCTCTGCGTCTGCCACGGAATTATGGAACGTGACAGCGGACTTTTGGAGGGCTATCTCTTAAAGGATGAGAAAAAAAACACTGTTAAAATTCTTAAACATCCCTGCGACGGAGCAAAGGAAATCCGCACAAAATATAAGGTTCTCGGCAGGGATTACGATAAACAGCTAAGCCTTGTTGAGGTCGAGCTTATGACGGGCAGAACTCATCAGATCAGGGCACATTTCGCTTCAATCGGTCATCCGCTTCTCGGCGACGGCAAGTACGGCACAAATAAGCTCAATAAGGATTTCGGCTACCGCAAGCAGTGCCTTTATTCCTACAAGCTGGTGTTCATGTTTGACGAAAGCGCAGGCATTCTCTCCTATCTCCATTCCAGAGAATTTGAGGTCAAGGACGTCTGGTTCAAACGTGAATTTGAAAACGGAACATTATAAAAAAACCACATTCGGCATTTTTCCGAGTGTGGATTTTTATACTATGAATATTTCCGTAAAATAAGCTTTTCACCTTTTGTATGCTTCAAGTCGGTAAATCGGTTGACCGAGGTCCGAAAATCTCTTTTCATATTCTGTCACGATGTTGCCCTCAAAGTCACTGTTGTGAAGATCAAGTGAAACATTTTTTATTGCCATTCCGTATCCGGAAAACTCCTGAATCGAATATTCAAAGAAATGCATATTGTCTGTCTTTTGATGAATTTCTCCGTCATCGGTCATCAATCGGTCAAAGATTGCAAGGAACTTTCTGTTTGTCAGACGGTGATTTGCGTATTTTTTCTTCGGAAACGGACAGGAAAAATTGAGATAGACCCTATCAAAGATTCCGTCGGGAAGATATTTTGGCAAATATTCCGCCGAGCCTTTGATAAAACGCAGGTTAGGAATACTCTCCTCGATCGCTCTTTCGGCGGCAATAACAACAACGTTGGCGCATTTCTCGACCGCAATATAATTGATATCGGGGTTGCGCTTAGCTATTTCGGTGGCGAACTGACCCTTGCCGCAGCCGACCTCAAGGCGAACCGGATTGGAGTTGCCAAACCATTTTTCAAGGTCTATATATTCCTTTTCTTCAATTGCCGTGTTAAAGTTTTTATCCTCGCTCTCAATAGAAAAAATCAGACCGCCGCAGCTCTTCAGTCTTCTGTCAAGATTCTTTTTTCTTCGCATTCTCATATTCTTCGCTCCGTTAATTTTTAATAACCGGAGAATATTTTACACTTTTTTCTTTTTCCCGTCAACCGCTTGACAAAATTCTTTAAACAATATATAATGCTTTCAATAGCTTTGACGGGAAGAAGTAAGCAAAAAAGGATGCCAAGAGAGCTTTCGGCCGGTGCGAGAAAGCGTGAGAGTTTTGCCCAAATACATCCCCGAGCTGCGCGGCTGAAAATTGCAGTAGGCTGTGCCGTGTGCGTGCGTTAAACGTCAGAGTATATATGTACTCGCTGAGGCCGTTCCCGTGAGGGTTCGGTGAACAGAGGTGGTAACACGATAATTCGTCCTCTGCCCTAAGGGCAGGGGGCTTTTTCTGTCTAAATATTTTTCACGAGAAAGGAAACATCAAAATGACAATTTATGACGAACTTGTTGCCCGCGGACTCATTGCTCAGGTCACGGACGAAAATGAAATCAAGGAGCTTATCAACAACGGAAAGGCAGTTTTCTACATCGGCTTTGACCCGACAGCCGACAGCCTTCATGTAGGTCACTTCATGGCTCTCTGCCTTATGAAGAGACTTCAGATGGCAGGCAACAGACCCATCGCCCTTCTCGGCGGCGGCACAGGCATGATCGGCGACCCATCCGGCAGAACCGACATGAGAAAAATGCTTACAAAGGAGGACATCGACCACAACATCGCCTGCTTCAAGAAGCAGATGAGCCGTTTTATTGAATTCGGCGAGGACAAGGCAATGATGGTCAACAATGCAGATTGGCTCCTCGACCTCAACTATGTTGACGTCCTTCGTGAGGTCGGCGCATGCTTCTCCGTTAACAATATGCTTCGTGCCGAGTGCTACAAGCAGAGAATGGAAAAGGGTCTCAGCTTCCTTGAGTTCAACTACATGATTATGCAAAGCTATGATTTCTACCATCTTTTCAAGGAGTACGGCTGCAACATGCAGTTCGGCGGCGACGACCAGTGGTCAAACATGCTCGGCGGTACAGAGCTTATCAGAAAGAAGCTCGGCAAGGACGCTTATGCAATGACGATCACCCTGCTGATGAACTCCGAGGGTAAAAAGATGGGCAAGACCGCTTCGGGTGCTGTTTGGCTCGACCCCGAAAAGACAAGCCCCTATGAATTCTATCAGTACTGGCGCAATGTCGGCGATCAGGACGTTCTCAAGTGTATCCGTATGCTCACCTTCCTTCCGCTTGAGGAAATTGACGCAATGGATCATTGGGAGGGCGCACAGCTCAATGAGGCAAAGGATATCCTTGCGTTTGAGCTTACAAAGCTCGTCCACGGTGAGGAAGAAGCAGCCAAGGCGCGAGAGGCTTCGAAGGCACTCTTCGGCGGCGGGGCAAACCTCGACAATATGCCGGCAACTACTCTTTCGGATGCAGATTTCACTGACGGAAAGATTGATATTCTTGACATTCTTCTCAAAACAAATATCACAAAATCACGCGGCGAGGGCAGACGTCTTGTTCAGCAGGGCGGCGTGTCAGTTGACGATAAGAAAGTAACCGATATCGGACTTTCATTCACCTCGGATGACCTCAAGGCAAACGCAATAATCGTGAAGAAGGGCAAGAAGATTTTCCACAAGGTTCAGGCATAAGCCGAAAGGGGCGGAAAGAAAATGAAATTGATAAAAGCATTTTTTGTGATGCTTCATCTTCAGCTTGTTCTGCCGCTTGCTTTGCTTGTCATTGAAGGCGTTACGAGCGAAAAGCTGACGGTAATATCATATATCACTTCGGCTTTGGGCGTACTTTTCTTTATAGCGGTTCAGGTTATCGGCTGGATGTGTGCCGTTTTGGCGGTTAAAATGTTCATGCAATCACAAACGGAGCAGCTTTCAAAGGCTTGGGTTCTGTTGAAAATTAAAACCGTTCCGTTTTATATTCTGAATTTCGCCGTATGCTTCATGGTCGGTTTCGGACTAGCCCTGGCAACAGCCGGTTTTCTGTCATTCATCATTATTATAATGATTATTTACACCTGCACATTCATTGTGCAGAGCGGATTTTTCGGAGCGGCAAACATAATTCTTCTGAGAAGAAAATACGGCAAGGAACAAATTTCGGCAATACATTATCTTCTGCAATTTATTTCGGTTCTTGATGTTATCAGCGCGATAATTCTTTTAAGAAAGACGAAAAAATTAAATGCGGCAAGTGCGGAACAAATTGAATCAGCTACAGAATAAAAAAATTTCCGACCTTTGATAATTTCAATGGTCGGATTTTTCTGTTTATATGCTTTCGATTATTTCCGTAACTGCATCGTAAACATCAACAATGTTGCCGAAAATATAATTTATTTTTCTTTCCTCCGTCTGTGCGCCTATCAGCGACTCAAAGGCTTCGTTCATCAGCGAACGGTAAGCTTTCAGCGAAAAATTTATTCTGTTTTTATAAAGCTCGCTGTCCATTGTATGAAAACGTGAAGCAAAAACTCTGCGCTCTTTTTTTGGCAAAATTCTATGATAATGCTCTGATGAAAAAGCTCCGAAGCTCAGCTCAGGCACAATAATATGCTCAACCGTTTTTCCGTCGAGTGAGCATATACAGCTCACAACATCATAACCCGAGCCGAGTGCGTATCGACGCAGTCGGTCTATTATCATCGTTGAAACCACTCCCGTTTTGTCAACAATTACAGCCAAGCGTTCGCAAGCATCAAAGGCTTTCATGTTCAGCTCCGCACCGTCGGGAGTTATGCATGAAACGAACCTTCTTGTCTCCGTCCCGATGCTTCCCTGCATCTCTGCGCCGAGCTTTTTCCAAAGTTTTGAAGAATAGTTTACAACACTTCCGATATTTACAGACTTTGCGTCAATACGCATTGCGTCTTTTTTCACGCTGTCCGCCGCCGACAAAAATCTTCCGCTGCGTTTTATTTTTTTATCGAATTCTTTCTCGTAAATATGTAAAAGCTCTTGTGGGATCGTTTCTGAAAAAAGCTCATTTAAGTCAATAATTTTCTCTGCATTTTCAATTTGTTTTTCTTTTAAGATTTTTTCGTCTGCAATAAGTATTTTCTCTTCGTCACAATAAATTCCGCAGCAGTTTTCAAACGAAAAAAGCATTTCGTTTTGAATACTTTTTTGAACAAGCTCCTCAGAAAGCTCAATAAAAATTTTGTCCTTCAGCTCGGGCGATCCGCCTTTAACAACAAGTATTTTTTCAATTTTCTCAGGCTCAAAAATTCCCGAATGCACCCCGTCCGCCGTGTTTGCTCCGTAATAAAAGCAACTGTTGTCCATCGGATCACCTCATTCATCATTATATTACATTCTATTCCCCGCAACAAAAAATGTGCTTGTAAAAAGATGAATTGAGTGATATTATTTTAGAGGAAACACAAACACCGAGAGGGTGAAAATATGCTAAATCAGGAAACAATTTCATCAATGCTGCCGAACGCGACCGTTGTAACCTATGACGTGACAGATTCGACCAATACAAGAGCGATCGAGCTTGCAGAAACAGTTGAAGGAAACATTCTTGTTGCCGCCGAGGAACAAACGAACGGCAAGGGCAGACAGGGCAAAAGCTTCTATTCCCCTGCCAAAAGCGGCGTATATTTCTCAATTATTATTCGTCCTAAGGGCAATTTGAATGACGTTGTTTATGTTACCTCTGCCGTAGCTGTCGCGGTTGCAAAAACGATTGAGGAAATGACAGACCTTGACCCGAAAATCAAGTGGGTGAACGACATTTACGTTAGCGGCAAAAAGGTCTGCGGAATTCTTGTTCAGTCGATTGTAAAAAACGGAAAGGTTGACGGACTGTGCATAGGAATAGGTGTCAATATCAGCACAACGGAGTTTCCCGACGATGTCGGCACAAGGGCAGGCTCGCTCGGTGAGGAAATTGACAGAAATATTTTTGTTGCAAAAGTCACCGAAAAAATGATCGCATTTGCCGATGACATTGATGACAGAACCTATCTCGATTATTACAGAAAAAAATCCTGCGTCATCGGCAGAGAAATAAAATATTACGAAAACAACATTGAGCATTTTGCAAAAGCAATCGAGATTGACGACAATGCAAATTTAATCGTCAGCGAAAACGGCGAAACAAAAAATCTCTCCAGTGGAGAGATCACGGTAAGATTTTAGATTTGCGCTGTATTTTAACCTTATTATTTTAAAAAAGCTGTTCCTTTTTCTTGCGAAATCGAAACAGCTTTTTATTATAGATTTTTGTATTTTTCTTCGCTCTGCCTTATAAGCTCCAAAGCCTCTGAATTGTCGGCGTTCGGCTTTTTGGGCGGAGATTTTTTCCATTCACTGACCCACCCGACGGAACGCCCCATTTTTTCACAGAACACACTATAGCTCCTGCATTTTGATTTGATAATGTCTGCGGTATTGGCGACATCAAGCTTTACAGTGACTCGTCGCGACATAATTTGGCATCCCCTCTCGGCAAAACTGACCGAAAAAAATCTGGCTTAAGGGTTGACAGATGAAAAAAATTCGGATATAATAAGCTCGTAATCTTTCTCGTGGCAACAAAAACCCAGGCCCTCACCGGAAACTTTTCGCGATGAGCGCCAAATCCGATATTTTGTTGGCTGTCACCTACATGATACCAGAACAGGGGTAAAAAGTCAATAAAAGATTACGCTTATGTGACAAAAAGGGGGGTGAAATGCACATGCCTGTGATCAAACAGCCGCTAAATTCGTTCGGGACATGGATGGTATGCGCACTTGCGGAATTGGACCTGCAGCAAAAAGATCTCGCCGAAATGCTCGGAACCACACGCGAATATCTATCATACCTCGCTCGCGGGGACAATGCATCGGAGGTGCTCAGGACACGATGGAAAAAGCGCAGCCAGGATGCATTGGATCATTACCGCAGCAATCTCAAGCCCAGCACTGATTCATAGCGCCACGAAAGGAGATTCCAAAAATGAAAATTGAAATCCGCAAGGAAGGTAGAAAGGCCAGTATTTTGCTGGATGGAAAGCCCGTAGAGAACGGATGCATGGGGTTTGAGGTCGTGTCTAATGGAGGCGGTTTTGCGACAGTAACATTGAAGTTCGTTGTCAAAGATCTGAACTTTGATGCGACTGTCGATGCTCTCAACCTGCAAGACCAAGAAGCTTCTCGAACGACTCCCAGCTTGAAACGATTTCGCTAAAATTCGCCAAAACACTAACCAGAAAAGCCGCAATGGATACGGCAATGGAGATGTTGCTTTTTATGTTCGCCTTCGGGGCGTAGAGCCACTCAATACCTGTCGGGGTAATGTTGTGATTCAAGAGGAAGACGTGCCATATTCCACTTTCATCTCTCCCAGAATCAGGGGAGACGTTTAAAAAACCGCGAAGCACACACTCTCCCCAAAGATCTG